>Ga0209636_10000447_pt1 | contig 39836 bp, 26 predicted proteins | sample DeeMarSWOR152_54_FD_187464 | JGI IMG/M metagenome (GOLD analysis project Ga0209636, IMG submission 187464) | Marine sediment microbial communities from White Oak River estuary, North Carolina - WOR-1-52-54 (SPAdes) (version 2) | ecosystem: Environmental > Aquatic > Marine > Intertidal zone >... | reverse complement strand
AAAAGAGTGGGTGCCAGATACCTAGTTTTTCCCTTGATATAATCATCTATCTGCTTCAGGCTTATTCGCATTACTCCCCTGTTGGTGCTCATCCACAGGTTCCCGCGCTCATCTTCTGTTAAGGAACAGATATAATTATCCGTTAATCCTTCGGCTGTTGTAAAGGCCATCGTTTCTGCTTTATCCCAACGCAACAGGCCGTCCCCTTTTGTCCCTATCCAGAGTATTCTCTCAGCATCCTCATGCAGGGAAACAATCTCCGGCTCGGAGTCAGCCCTAGTAAGTTCTATTTTTTCGACCTTCATTTCAGATACTTTAAACAGCCCTTGACTCGTCCCGGCCAAAAGCAAACCATCACGAGTCTCCAGCAAAGCTCGCACATGGTATCCTGCCAGGCCACCAAGTCCTCCGGCAGGATCGATCTTTCCGTCAAGAAATCTGTCCAATCCTTTATCCGTTCCGATCCAGATGACGCCCTTTCTGTCCTGGAGAACACCTGTCACATTATTCGACCTTAATCCTCTATCTGAGTCTAGCTTATTCCACCGTCCCTTCTGGAGGATAGTGAGCCCGCTGTCCTCTGTCCCGATCCAGATGTTGCCCCCACGATCGGCGGCCAGTGATTGGACCGATAAGTTCAAGAGTCCGTCCTCGTAACCATAAACGGCAATCATTCCTTCATTAAACCTGGCGAGACCGCCTCGCATCGTGCCTATCCATAGCGTTCCCCAATTGTCTCTGCAGAGGTCAATGATGATGTTGTCATAAAGCCCGTCTTCTTCGGTATAGACATGAACGCTATCTTGACTCATAAGATTCAGTCCGTAGTCTGTTCCCACCCAGAGACCGCCTTTCCAATCACCGATTATTGTCCGGACGTGCGCATTGGATAATCCATCTTTCATGGTAAAATTTTTCCATAGCCCTTTCTCGTAGGAATAAAGGCCGCCACCGTCAGTACCTATCCACAGCACCTTGTCGGCATCCTCATACAGGCTGGTAATCCTGTCGTTTGACAGAGGTGAATTTTGTCTTGTAAAAGTTTTAAATCGGACACCATCAAACCTGGCCAGTCCCGCGCTTGTGCCAGCCCAGATATAGCCATCCTGTGTTTGGACGAGCGCGGTTATGGTATTAAGGGGGAGGCCCGATTGAACCGTCCAGTTTCTGAGAAAGTATTCCTGCAACTCATCTTTAGGATCCAAAGAGAAGAGGAGGTTTGACCCGAGAATGAAGGAAAAGAAGAAGAGAGCAAAAAACCGACAGGTCCGGCACGATTTGTTTTTTTTCAACGGCATAAATTGCAGCAGTTCCCTTTTAATGCTGGCCACGAATCTTTCACCATTTTTCGCAACTATCGTTTCTGAGGCCCAAAGATGAGGATATAACATGCAGCCCGGAAAGTTCAATAGCCTAAAAAGCGGGACACTAAATCTCACTCATGACTGATTCTATTTTCTTCACAGCTTCCCTTAAATTATCCAATGAATTGGAATAAGAGATACGGATATGGCCTGCTCCGTTTTTTCCAAAACACTCCCCGGCAACAGTGGCCACACCAGCTTTCTCGAGCAGCATTCCTGCCATTCTGAAACCGTCCATTCCAGTCTCCTTGATGGAAGGGAATAGGTAAAATGCACCATCTGGCTTTGGACATCTAAATCCTGAAATTTGATTAATCGCTTCAGACATATAATCTCTGCGCTTCTGAAATTCTCTAACCATCGCCTGTGAGGGCTCTTGATTACCTTTCATGGCGGCCACAGCTCCCCACTGGGCAAACGTATTGGTAGAGGTGATCATGTACTGGTGATACCGAAGTATAGGGTTCGTAAGCTCTTTCGGTCCTAAAACATAGCCCAGCCTCCATCCTGTCATCGAGAAAAACTTGGAGAAGCCGTTGAGCAAAATGGTCCTCTCCCTCATATCTTGAAAAGCAGCGATGCTGACGTGTTCGGCAGGAGGATAAACGATCTTTTCATAAATCTCGTCGCTCAAAACCAGCAAATCGTGTTTGATGGCCAACTCGGCAATCCTCTCCAGTACGTTTTTTCTGGTAACACCTCCGGTGGGATTGGATGGGCTGGCGACAAGAATCATTTTCGTTTTTCCTGTGATCTTTTCTTCTATTTCTTCAGGATCAGGTTGAAAGCTACTCTCTTCAAGGAGAGTGTAGTCAACAGGATCGACAGAATTCGTGATAGCATCAATATCATAATTCACCCACCGCGGATCGGGAATCAAGATCTCGTCACCGGGATTAAGCAGGGCATGAATGGCCACATAGACCCCTTCAGCAACTCCGTTGCTCACCACGACCTCAGTCTGAGGGTCATATTCCAGATTGTATTCGGATGAGAATTTATCTGAAATTGCCTGGCGAAGCTCTGGGATTCCTGCGTTTTGAGAATAATGATGCTTGCCTGCTCTTAAAGCACCGATGGCAGCCTCAACAATGTGTTCTGGTGTGTTAAAATCCGGTCTGCCGATTTCCAGATGGATGATCTTTTTTCCCTGTTTTTCTAGTTTCTGTGCCGCATCAAACATCACACGTATCTGTGAATAGGGAATGCGTTGGGCAACTTTGGATTCCATGGTATCCTCCTTATGCTAACTATAGCAAAATTTTCTCTATTCATGTAACCTTTTTACAGAAATCAAGTCTTATATATTGAATAGGTTAAAAAAGGAAGAGCACCTGTGAATAAAGCCACAGATAATAATCTGATGGAGCAAGTAAGAGATGGAAATGCTGGGAAGCTGGCTATTCTTTTTGAAAGGTATCATGTGATGCTCTATAACTTTTTTCTCCGTCTAACCAGCAACAGAAGTATCAGCGAAGACCTGGTCCAGGACGTATTCATTCGCATACTGAAATATCGCTCTTCCTACAAGGGCCAGGATAAATTCCTAATCTGGCTCTACAGAATCGCCAGAAATACCCATATTGATTACCTGAGAAAAAGAAAAGAAGATATCTCGCTCGGTGAGCAATGTGACGAAGTTCCCTGCCAGGAGCCAACACCTCCGGAAAAGGTGGAGCAGGCACAGGAAATCGTGCGGCTTAGCCAGGCGCTGGCCAAACTGCCCTTGAAAAAGCGCGAGGTTATAATCCTCTGCCGCTTCCAAAATCTAAAGTATAAAGAAATTGCAGAGCTCCTTGGCTGCCAGATAGGAACAGTGAAAGCCCTCATTCACCGTTCGATTAAAGAATTAGGGAAAGCCTATTTTGAGCTTTCAGGAGGTATAGCATCATGAAATGTAGTCAAATAAAAAAAAGATTTTCCGATTTTTTAACAGGAGAAATAGACAAAACGACGCGGAAAGAAATCGAAGAGCATGTAACCGCCTGCGGTTCGTGCAGGGATGAACTGGAAAGCCTAAGCGCGATCTGGACAAAGTTGGGAGTTCTCCCGGAAGAACAGCCCAGCGACAGCGTCCGCACGCGCTTTTATACTGCGCTCGAGAAACACAAGCAAACTCTAGAAAAGGAAAAAGAAGGGCCTAGCCTGGGGAAACTCCTGGATGGATGGCTCGAACGCTGGGCTCCGAAAAGGCCTGTTTTTCAATTTTCCTTGGCTCTCATGCTTCTGATTGTGGGTTTAACAGCTGGGTATTTCCTCCGTGCAGGTTTACAGGAAGGCAGGGAGATTGCCCGCCTTCGCCAGGAAGTACACCAGATTCGCCAGATTGCCGAAGTCTCTCTGCTCCGGCAGGAGTCTCTGAGCGAACGGATGAGAGGAATAGACGTGACTTCTCGAGTGGAACAGTCTGCCGAAGGAACCCTTGAAGCTCTCCTTCGTATAGTAAGCAGCGACACAAATATCAATACGCGTCTTTCTGCCATAGATGCTCTTCATCTCTTACCCGATTATCCTCTGATCCAACAAGATTTTGTCGAGTCCCTTTCAGAACAGACATCTCCTCTGGTAGAAATTGCCTTAACCGTTTCTCACCATATAAAAAATCTATAAGGCTTTAGAAACTGCTATGAAAAATGAAAAGGGATTAAGCCTATCCGAGGTATCTAAACGCAACAGATAATATTATGAATATGGTAAGGAGAAAATAATGAAAAAACTAATTTTGGTAGTTATTTTGGCTTTGATTCTTATCCTGTTTTTTTCTCTATTTCTGAGCGCTGATGTTTATGTTAAATTTGTAGAAAGAACCAAAGCGTTTGAAATGTCGGGGAAAAGAGTGCCTGAAAAGGTGGAAATCAGGGAAGAGTGGCTGGCCAAAGATAAGTTTGCCTATTTTAGTAAAGATATGAGTATTATTATCGATTATAAAAAAGAAAAACTATATTTCCTCGTTAATAAGCACAAGAAGTATTACGAGTTTCCGCTTGATATCGATGTGGCAAAGCTTCAAGAGCTAATCCCTCCCAAGGCTGCTGAAATTATATCATCGATAAAAATAACCGACGCTAAAGTTAACATTGGAGGCCAAAAGAAAAAGATAGCAAATTGGGATTGTCGTCAAAGTGATTTTGAGATGGTTTTAATGATCCAAGCGTTAAATATAATGCCGAAGTTTACTATTAAATTCTGGACAACCAAAGATATCCCTTTCAATCATAAAGACTATACAAAAGGAATAAGCGATTTTTACGATAGATTTGTGTTTAGAGTATTAAATGTAGACGAAAACTCAAAAAAAGAACTGGAAAAAATGAACAAAATTGAAGGATTTCATGTCGCCAATGAAGTTACTGTTAATATGTTTGGTTCTGAAATAAATGTTGAATCACAAGTCCTGGGGTTGGAAGAGAAACCGGCACCACCTGGTATTTATTCTGTTCCCAAGGATTATATGAAAGGCGTTCTTAATGTGGATTTAGGGCTCCAGAAAAAATCTCCCACACCGACAAAAAATCCTGATAAAAAACAACTGACTTACTTCAAAAATAGCACTTGAAAAGGTTTGATCTAGGGGAGTAGAGGTTTCTGCAACTGAGTACTGCTTTGTACTCTGTTACAAAAACCATAATAAGCGCTCCTCGATGTCCCTCACTTTCCTTTCTTAATTATGATTGAGTGCTCAAATTATGAAAGGGTTATATCCTGGGAACATCCCCATAAATTTAATTATGACTTGCTGCTTAAATTTTGGAAAAGGTGCGGCACTTTGGGGAACGTCCCCATAATTGCTTTAAGATTTTCATTATGATATAAGCTCTTATTCTGCAGCACGAAGAAAAGAGATGATCCCCGAGTAAAAAAAATTAAAAATAAGCCAAAAGATGAATTCAATCATATCGATCTTTGCAGTTTTCTTTATAGGATTATCTGCATCCGCGCAGGAGAAACTTCAGCCGCTAATACCGCATAAAACAGACATTCCTCCAGTGATTGATGGAATACTGGATGATCCGGTATGGCAAAAAGCTCCTCGCGAGACAGGCTTTAAGACTTACCACCCTGACTATGGCCTTGGTATGGTAGAAGATTCCATAGTCTATTATGCCTATGACCGGGAAAATCTCTATTTCGCGTACAGGTGCTTTGATAGCAAGCCAGACAAAATAAAAGCCTCTGTAACAAGCCGGGATAATATACACGCCGATGACTGGATATGTATCAACCTAGATTCCTTCAACGACCACCAATCTCTCTATGCCCTCTATTGCAACCCTCTGGGTGTCCAGGGAGACTCCAGGTTTGAAGGCGGGCAAGAGGATTTCAGCGTCGATATCGTCTGGTACAGCCAGGGAAAAATAGATGATGAAGGATATACGGTCGAACTGAAAATCCCGTTTAAAAGCATCCGTTTTTCTCATAAAGACCCGGTGGAGATGGGTGTCATTTTCGAACGAATGATAAGCCGCCGGTCAGAAGCGGGAACATATCCGCCGCTGGATCCTGCACAGGGACCAAATTTCTTAACCCAGACAAGGACTCTTATTTTTAAGGACGTAAAACACTATACTCTTTTCGAGATATTACCCGCCGTAACCTACAGCCATGGAAGTACAATAGACGAAGGAAAATTGGCATCGGCTGGTGATGTGGGTGATCTCAGTTTGACGGCCAAGTACGGCCTGACCTCACATCTGGTTCTCGATGGAACTTATAATCCTGATTTCAGCCAGGTTGAAGCTGATGCAGGACAGGTTGATTTCAACTTGCGGTATGCTCTTTTTTTCCCAGAGAAAAGACCCTTCTTTCTCGAAGGTTTAGAAAAGCTTAACTTTGGGGGATATTATTCCGGGGATCCTCTCAGGGAGGTTGTGCATACTAGAACTATTGTCGATCCTTTAGTGGGTCTAAAATTGAACGGTAGAATAGGAAACAAGAACACCGTTGCCTTAATCTATGCCTTGGATGAACTGCTTGATACAGATGAGGAAGATTATGCCCATTTTGGAATTTTTCGTTACAAACGGTCATTAGCCAAGGATAGCTTTATCGGCGGTTTTTATACAGCAAGGGAGCGCAGAAGTGGCTTTAACAGAGTTTTTGGCTTGGATGGTCAGCTAAGGGTAAGCCAATCCAGCATCTTCGGATACAACGCTTTCAAGTCTCAAGGTAAACTGGACGAAGGATCTCCAAGAGATGATGGTCATGCCGTAAAGCTTCATTATTTCTATAACACAAGAAACATGGTTCTTATGTTTGGACTCCTGGATATTGCAAAAGAGTTTCGGACAGAAACAGGATATGTTACCCGAACAGGCATAACAATGTTTAAATCAGGAATACTGCGGATGTTTTATCCAAAATCAAAGATTATCAAGAGAATTGATCCGATGATCCACAGCACCCAAACCAGGGACAAATTCAGCGGTCTTTATGAAACCTTCAATTCTATTGATCTGAGGCTTCTTTTCCTAAGAAATTCATCTTTCCTTGCGGGCTATCGCTATGCTACCGAGGTTTTTTTAGATGAAAAGTTCAATACTAGCATTGTCAGGATGACCGCCAGCAGCCAATTCACAAAACAATTTTATTTCAACGTGTCTTATTATTACGGGAAAAAGATTCGTTATGTGGCAAATCCTTACCAGGGAAGCGGAAGCGATGCCTCGGCATCCATGACCTACTTGCCATCGGAAAAGCTTCATCTGGACCTAAGTTTGATCTACTCCGATTTTTACCGCGATTCTGATTCTTCAAAAGAGTTTGATTATACGATTATCAGGAGCAGGAATACTTATCAGATGAACAAATACCTATTTTTCAGGGGAATTGTTGAATATAATTCATTTTACAAGCAGTTGATGACTGATTTTCTGGCTTCCTTTACCTATATTCCAGGAACCGTTATCCATGTCGGTTATGGTTCTCTCTATGAGAGAATCAAATGGGAAAGTGGCGAATACATAAGTGCAGATAGATTCCTGGAAACAAAGAGGGGATTCTTCTTCAAAGCCTCTTTCTTATGGAGACTTTAAGATTCAAAGAAGTATCTCTATCCTAAAATCCTCAACGAGTTGAAATTAGTTTTTTCCTGAAGACGGGGATTACACGAACAAGAGTTTGATTTTCCTAGATGCGGGTTTGATGAATCAATCCCCTACATATAAATTAGGCCCTTACAATCAAGACCCGCTCTTTCCGCTTTTTATCAAAAATCTCTGAGGATTCAGATCCAAATCTATGAAATTGTCAGCTTGCTCAATCAGTTTCTGAGAGCTTGATTTGCCGAAAGCCATAACCTCCACATAACAACCCACAGCATGCTTAAGATGCTGGACTAACGGCACAAAATCTCCATCTCCGCTTATAATGACAACTGCATCAAGCTTGGGCGCAAGCTCAATCGTATCCATAGCAATTCCGATGTCCCAGTCTCCCTTTTTAGCTCCTCCATAGAATACCTGTAGGTCTTTTGCTTTGACTTCATAACCCAAGCTCTTGAGCGCCTCAAAAAAATTGCTCTCATCCTTTACATCTGCCTTTATGACATAGGCGATTGCCCGGATAAGCTGCCTGTTTCTAACAGCTTCTTTGAGGATTGTTTTAAAATTTACCTTGGCTTTATAGATATTCCTCGAAGAATAATACATATTCTGAACATCCACAAAGACTCCGACTCGTTGTTCTCTGTAAATATTATCGCCCGTTCTAGCACTCATTTTCCGATTTCCCTTCTTCTTTGTTATTATTCGCCCATCTCCTGTTTAGAGCTTATAGCAAACGAAAACAGGATGTCAAAATATTTCTCAGGATTTAATGCATTTTATGTCTTTACGCAATATAGATTTCAAAAGATAAAAACGCAAAATTTCCTGCCTGAGTTGATTTAAAAACTGAGAACAAAGAGATAATTCTCGTATAAGAAGGGAGAAAAGAATACGTGATTAAAAAAGCACCAAAAAAGCTATGAAACAATTTTTATTTCCATCTCCTTCTTTACATGTCCTGCAGAAGATTTTATCTCTAACCTGTAATCTCCAGGAAGAAGTTCTTGAAAATCTAAGAGATAAACTCCATTCAGAATCTTTGATTTCTTATCAAAGAAAGACTCAATCTTCTCCGCTGGCAGATTCAAGGTTATCTCTTCATCTTTAGAGAGAGTAAATTCAGGAGAAAAATCTTGAGTTCGCTTTGGACAATGAACTTGCAGATACAGAGCCACGTTTTCTCTCTTATTAAACACATTTTCCACAGCCGGGTATAAATTATGCTTGGAGAGAGCAAGACATCCGTCTTTTCTAAAGATAGAAAAAGGAATTTTACCTTCCCTTACATCATCCCTTAAAAAGCCGAGAATGGCACTGAAGATACTCAAAGGGGGTTCTATTCTTATATCTGGTATTTTTAAGGAAGCTTCCCATCCTCCGATTCGATCCTCAGGGTGTTTTAAGATAACTCTTGTCTCGTATTCTCCTGGCTTGACTACAGCAAAATACTGGATTTCAACCTTCTTTCCATCTTCATAAATTTCAAAATCATCCTTGGTGAGATTATCGACAAAATTCCTCTTTTTATCCATTACAAAAACCTCCACTATTACCAATTCAACTGTAATTTCGTGTTCTAATGGCTCTTGCGGCCTCTGCTGCTCCTGAAAAGCAGACAGAAGGCAAAAAGAGATAGATGCAATAAAAAAAATAAAATTATATTTCTTATCCTTTTCCCCTCCTGCTTATTTCTCCTATTTATCTCCCAAGAGAGATTAATTCATTAGAAGGCTTAAGTTTTCGCTTTTAGATACTGTTCTTCGCTTTTCAATATCATATTTATATCAATCGTCTTTATTATTTCAATCGTAGCCAAGGAATAAAATGGTCGATGCCTGAAATCTTATTCCAGAAGAGCTAAACTTGCAGACCAATCTGACAAAACTACTGTCTCTCCATATAACTTGTCTTCCAGGCTGCAAATTTTCCAGACTAAAACCTGTATTTAATACCCAGGTCTATTCCCCATATATAATTATATGCCTCTGCAACCGGGCCAGTTTCCCAGCCTCCCCAAATAGACGGCGAATAGTATCCACCATATATATTTCCCAAGATCATGATAAAGGCTCTTAATTCAAAACAAAGTGGAAGAATCCTGGGCAAATAATAACTCAATCCTGCTCCACCTTTTAGGCCAATATCAACGGTGCGGCGAGATTCTATTTTAAAATATTGGGCATGATCTTCTTTTTTCCGAACAGAAAAAAATCCCAGGCCAATAAAGCCAAACGGTATTATCTTCACCTGAGATTTTCGTGCGCTAAAAACTGCATTAAGGAATATACTTGTAACACTCCAAGATAAATCAAGCGGTTCAATATCATCAGAGAAATTTATATCTCGTGACTTTATGCTCATGACAACTATCGAGTTTGCCCTATAATGACCAAACTCTGCTTGAACTGCAAAGCGGGAACTGAAATTGCGCTGGAAATTTAGATTAAAGTGATCTTTCAATTCCGTTTTTCTGTCTGAAACAGATACATCCGCAACATAAGGGATAGGATTAAAGCCATCAACTCTAACATATTTGTTTATACCAGAAGTACATCTTCCTAACCCGGCACCGAATCCAATACTAAATTTTTTCTCTTCGGCTCTGAGCAGTGTGTCAGCAGAAAGAAATAAAACTAAGCTGCTGAAAATTACTATAATTATCTTCCTATCCATTTCAGGCAAACTTCTTATCCATACAAAAAAATCTTGGAGGAAAAAATAATTCAGTACTAGGCCCATTTTACTTATCGTTTTATATTAAAGCAATCAACATGCCAACAATGATAAGAGGAGGATCAAAGTCTTTAGCTCTCGCTCTGTCATCAATTGAGGCCAGATGTTAGGTTTAACTACATTAAAGATAAACGTAAAGATAAACGGGGTCAGACCTTTCAAACTTTTATAAATTGATAATTACAATCCACTTCTTTAAAAACCCTAGTTATCTAGCTCATTAGGTCACTTTAAGAATTAGAAAAGTTTTAAAGGTCTGACCCCAAATCACCCCAAATCATGTTTGACTCAAAAACTCGCCAATGCTATATTTCCAAATCTGGAATTAAGCCTTTAAAATTTTGAAAAGAGGAAAAAAGAATGAAGAATAGATTAGGATCCGTTATCTTATTATTACTGTTTTTATTATTCTGCATCCATATACTTTATTCCTCCCCTGCAAAAAAACAGTTGCCCGGACAAGAAGAGAAGCTCGATGAATTCTTTCTCAAGAATGAGGTCACTATTGTTATCACAGATTCTGGACTGGGCGGTCTCTCTATAATGGCTGACGCTGTGGAAAGAATGAGAGAATCTAAAATTTTCCAGAAGGTGAATTTTGTATTTTTTAATGCCCTCTTTTCAAAAGAGGGTGGCTTCAACAGTCTAAAAACGCGCAGGGAAAAAATCCAAATCTTCGATAGCGCTCTCAAAAGCATAAAGGAAAATTACAATCCAGACTTGATACTGGTTGGCTGCAACACTCTGTCCGTAATCTACGATGAAACTTCCTTTTCTGAGGAAGCAAGCATTCCAGTAATCGGAATCGTCGAGGCGGGAGTGGATCTTATCGTCCAAAAGCTCGAAACATCTCCTGAGTCTAAAGTTGTTATTTTCGGGACTCATACAACAATAAGCGAAGACACTCATAAAAAGCAACTGGAAGAGAACGGGATTCCGTCTCAAAGAATAATCGTCCAGGCCTGCCCTGAACTCGTCAATTATATCGAAAAAGACTATGCCAGCGATGAGACAGAAATGCTGATTTCTGCCTATGTAGCTGAAGCTCTCCATAAAATGAAAGATACACAATCGCCCTTGTACGTGAGTCTAAACTGCACCCATTACGGCTATTCTCTTGACCTCTGGATAAAAGCCTTCCAGAATTCCAAGGTAAAGCCGCTTGGTTTTCTAAACCCAAATTCCAAGATGATAGATTTCCTGTTTGAACGGCAAGAGCGGAATCGTTTTGAGAGAACAGAAATCTCAATCCGTGTTGTTTCTATGGTTGAAATCGGGGAAGAAAAAATAGAATCAATAGGAAAAAAACTGGGCGAAACTTCTCCCAAGACACGCGATGCTCTATCCTTTTATGAATTGAAACCAGATCTTTTTAAGTGGAAAGAATACGTGATTTCCGAAAGATGAATCCGGGATAAAAGCGATATCTAAAAAAATACTTGCGCTAAGACGGGGCATAAACAGCCAGCTAAATCCTCCGATTCTTCCCAAAACTTCGGGACGCTTTCTCTTCTCCAGAAGGGATTTTATTGCTTTTATAAACGTATCTGCGTTATCTATATCTGCACCTGCTTTTTTACAGGTTAGGGGAGGCATCCTATTCTTCTTTTATCCTGAAACACCTGTTTTATATTACCGCGCTCCTATCAAGTCAATCAGGATCAGGCCCGGGACTCACGGCCGCGAAGATAAGCAATCATTCTAGGCACAACTAAAGGAACAACATCAGGAAGCATTTTTGGCATCAGATTATCCATTACTTTCGGCATCATATCAGGCATCTGTTCAGCCATGTAATCAGGCATGGGGACAAACTCTGCCACCCGATCCAGCATGATCGGCATGACTTTGGGCATCATGCCTGGAAGAAGTCTCGGGAAGAGGATCGGAAACACAGGCTTCATCAAGGCAAACATAGCATCTCCTATGAATCCTAGTTTGCCGATAAGCCGCATCATTCCTCCCATTCCCAGAGGCATCGCAGCGAGCAGTTCCGGCCACATGGTCGACATCAGATTTGCAAAACCTTCGGCCGTCATCAAAGGAATCATTTTCTCAAAGACAGCCCACTGCTTGGCAACTTCGGGACTGGAGTCCTTAAAATCCTTTCCCAAGGCTTTACAGGAAAAGGTTGCCAAATCATGAATCTCGTTGGGAAGGTTTTTTTTATCCTTAGTAACTCGGAGTTGAAACTCACAGCAAGGACACAAGGCCAAAACAGCATCTGCCTTTATCTCTTCAGCCTCATCCAGGCGAGACTTTCCGATCTCATGGGCGACTAGTGGATCTTTAATCAGCGTCAGCACACTTCCGCAGCAGTGGCCCTCCTGGCGATTGTGAGCCATCTCCTCGTATTCAACTCCAGGTATGGCCTTAATCACTTCTCGAGGTTCCTCGTACACGCCAGAGGCACGCCCGATATGACACGAATCATGCCATGTCACTTTCTTTTCTATCGACTTTGTAAAACTGAACTCTCCTTTGCGGATTTTATCGGCGATAATTTCGCTGTAATGCTTGACCTTAATGTCATAATCAATGCCCAGCTTCTTTGCCCATTCAGGATAAGTATGGCGCCACATCATGTGGCAGGCAGGGCAGGAGGTAATTACCGCATCAGCCCCTGCTTGTTTGACAGATGCGATGTTTTTTCTCATGATCTGCTCAAAGATATCCCATTTCCCAGCAACAAGCATGGGTGTTCCGCAGCAATCTTCGACATCTCCGAGGTAAGTAAAATCAACTCCTCCCTCATCTAAAAGCGTTACTGTTGCCTTTCCTATGTCGCTTTCTACATAAGAAGCCGTGCAACCTGCAAAATAAACATTTTTGCTTTTAACATCGGGTCCATGCTTCGACCATAGTTCCTTCGGGAACCAGGCGGCTCGGTCTTTACGATAGCCTGCCCAGATATTGCCTTCTGCCTCGAGGGCTGCAGCCATTATCTCAAAAGGAGGAAAAGTCATTTCTTTATCCTCGTGAACAAGTTTGCCTCGGAGTTTCATCCAGGACTGCTCGATGGGTAAGGCAGCAGAACAGCGAAGGTTGCAGAATTCGCAAGTGGTACAAACCAAAATGGTATCTACCATGAACTGATTCCATTCAACTCTGCCTTCCATATATTCGCGCAACCAGAACCACTTTCCCCTTGGTGACTGACTCTCCCAACCGCGTCCAAAAAACTGATCGCACTCATCAAGACAGTATCCGCACTGAGAGCAGGAATAGGCATACCAGGCCACATCGGAAGGTATGCCACGGACAGGTTTTTTAAGGCGTTCTCCAACATGAGTGACGACAGTATTTCCAAACGGCCTCACCAAAGGCTCGAAAATCGAAGCCAAGCCAAAGACTTTCCCGATTAACTTTCCTCCAATTACTTTGTCTGGATTCAAAATTTTCTTCGGGTCGATTTTCTTTTTGAAATCTCTGATTCTCCTTGTCCTTTCTTTTCCCAGAATGCTTTTTATTTTGCTAGTAAAATAAAGTCCTGTGGAATAAGGACGGCCTCCGTACTTTTTGGCAATTTTCATGATAGTGAGGACCAGGCCGAAAACAAAATTGTATGAAAATTTCCTCTGGTCACTCGGAATAAAGCCCAGGATCACAGCTTCGGGTTTCCCCTCTTTTCCTTTCTTAATGATGACCCCTTCTTTAACCACGGGTTGATTTACTTTATCTTCGATCTCCTCCATCACATCTCCCAATTTATCCAGGGGAACAACAACTTCTGCAGGAACCAGAGAGGGGCCGAGGCGTTTTACTATCATCAATTTAAAACGATGCTCCCATTCTTGTTCAGCGATTTCTTGACTGAGAACTTCTCCTTCGCATTTTTTAACGATCTTCGAGAGTTGGGGCATGATTGATTCTCGGTCTTCTTCTCTGAAAGCGAGTATAGCGATGTAAGCTGCAGGAAGGATGAGCTTACGTTCTACAGGCCGGCCATGGTGCACAAGCACTGGGGCTCTGTTCTTCATCTCTGCCATACGGGGATTGATAAAGACCAAAGACCAGACAGGAAGGTCCTGGTCTATAAAATCTTGAAATATTCTGGCAAGTTTATGAACATCTTGACAGGCGATAGCTGCAACTCCTGTATCAGTCAGTTTTTGAACTTGAAGTGTTAGCTGGCTGATAAGCCCTGTTGTTCCTTCGGCATCAGCGATTACTTCTATATCCTTGCCAGAGAGCTCTTTGATCTCGCCGCATGGAAGTATAATGCGTGCACTCACCACATTTTCGGAAAACCATCCGAATTCATAAGAGCCGATGCCCGCTCCCCCTTGCGCTAGCCAGCCTCCTGCAGAAGAAGAAGGATAGCTTGTGGGATACAAACGAATAATCAAACCTTCAGGCTTTAGCTTCCGATCGAGCTGCTCCCAGGTTATTCCAGGCTCGACGGTGACTGTTTCCTTTTCAGTGTCTACGGAAATAACCTTCTTCATTCGGTAGAAATCAACTACTATGCCTTTTCTGGTCGGTATGATCCCTCCATAGCCTGAGGAACCTTTCCCTCGAGGGACAACCGCTATTTTCCTCTCCGATGCCCAGGAGAGCAATTCCACCAATTCCTCTTCACTCTGAGGCTGGACAACAACATCAGGGATAGTATTACGGAGAAGAGGTTTGAAAAGTCCTGGAATAGAGGCGATATCATGACTGTAGAGCATCCTTTCTGTGGGATTAAAGCTGGCGCGTTCCCCAAATTTCTCCTCAATCCATTTTTTATCTTTTTTGCTTAGCCTTGCCATACACATTCTCCTTCGATAAGAACAAGATTCTCTTTCTTATGCTCTCTGTTCGTTTGTTTTTTTCAGGTACAAATATTAGAATATTATAATATATTATTTCTATAGAGTTAGTCAATTAAAACGAAAAAATAATTTGGCCAGCATTTGGACCTTTGGGAATTTGGTTATTAGTTTGTCCGGTGACTCGAGGACTCTAGAACTCAGACAGTAAACACTTCATGTTTTAATGTGGCCTTTTTGATCCTTTTCTCCTGGGGAGAAACACCGATTCCAGGAAGCTCTGGAACTTTTATTGTCCCCTTGCTGGATACTTCCACCGGCGGCTCGATCAGGTCTTGTACATAGTATCTTTTGCTGGCAGAGATGTCATTGGGGAACTTAAAGTTGGGGAGAGTTGCCAGATGGATATTGTGTGCCCGGCCTATCCCCGACTCCAGCATCCCGCCGCACCACACAGGAAGCTGTTTTCCCTGGCAGTAATTATGAATCCTTATGGCTTCTATAATGCCTCCTACTCGTCCGACTTTGATGTTAACGATCCGACAGCTCCCCATTTCATATGCTTTCCGGGCAGTCTCAACCGAAAGCATGCTCTCGTCCAGACAGAGTGGAGTCCGCATCTCTTTCTGCAGACGACTGTGGTCCCACAAATCGAAGGGCGGGAAAGGCTGCTCAACCATGAGGAGGTTGAATTCATCAAGTCTTTTCAAGATTTCTCTATCATCGATGCTATAGGCACCGTTGGCGTCCACCTGGAGGGTAACATCAGGAAACCTTTTCCGTGTTTCCTCGCAGGCACGGACATCCCAACCTGGCTTTATCTTGAGTTTTATTCTCTGGTAGCCTTCCTCGAGAAAAGATTGAATCCTTTCCTGAAGTTCAGAAAAGGAATCCTGGATTCCGACGCTTACTCCTGCAGGAATTTCTGTCTTTTCCCCTCCATAAAGTTTCGAGAGCGGCTTTCCTTCTTTTTTCCCCTGAAGATCCCAGAGGGCGAGTTCGCATCCAGCCTTTGCCATCGGATGCCCCCTGTATTTTTTTGCCTCTCTGTAAAAATCTTCGGGATCAGAGATGGGTTTTTCTAAAACAAGAGGAATCAAAAAATCCTTCAATACGTGCCAGGCCGTGGCGGTTGTCTCGTAGCTGTAGAGAGGACTATTATCCGAAACGACCTCTCCGTATCCACAAATTCCATCCGCACAAATTTTTACAATAATGAATTCTCGCTCTTCTTCCCGGCCAAAGCTTGTCTCAAAAAAATGAACATAAGGAAGCCTTAAGAGCGAAAGCTCCACTCTCTCAACTTTAAGCCTTCTCATGGATCCTAATCCATTTTCTCAAACCTATTTTTTCATACAAACGCACAACTTTGTCTGCCATCGCCTCTGCCGAAAATTTTCGATGGACCAACTCATATCCTTTCTGTCCCAAACGAGAAGCTAGATCCTTATTGTTGTATAGCTTAAGAATGGCTCGGGCCAATGCCGTAGGATTACGAGGAGGCACCAGGAGGCCAGTTTCTCCATGAATCACAACCTCAGGGATACCTCCCACCTTAGTGGCAACAACAGGAAGCCGGCAAGCCATGGCATCTAAAATGCTACTCCCCATGCCCTCTAGATAAGAAGAAAGAACGAATAAATCCAGCGAAGTGAGAATTTTTGGGATATCCTCCCTGAAGCCTAAAAAAAAGACAATATCCTCTACGTCTAACTCTTTTGCCTGTCTATTCAGCTCCATGCTTAAAGGGCCTTGACCGACAATAATCGTCTTTATCTCGGGTGATTGCTGTTTGAGAATTTTTGTTGCCCGGATCAAATACTGGTGGCCTTTATGGTCAGCAAGATGAGCTACTATCCCTACCAGGTAATCATCAACCCCAAAAGAGAATTCGCGACGAAGGTAGTTCTTAGATGTTAACCCTAAAGAATCCTCTTCAAATGAAGAAAAATCTATTCCTGAACGGATGACTTCAATGTTCTCGGGTTCGACGCCACCTTCCACCAGAACCTTTTTAACTCCCTCAGAAATGGCTATGATTGCATCTACATTCTTCTGGTATTTGCGCCGGGAAAAATAATTTTTTTTGAGAGGGAAATCAACGCGTCTGGTGATTATGCGGAAGGGAACTTTGGCCAGAGAAGCGGCCGCTGAGCCAACCGCTACCGAATGGGCGTCGTGGAAATGAGCGAGGACGCATTTCTTGCGCTTCATAGCCCAAGCCAACCGGACGATTGCCGGAAGATCAAATTCATTTCTCATCTTAAAGGGAAGGACAGGAAGTTCCGCCTCACGGGCTTTCTGATGGAGCGGGCTTTCAGGCTGGACGATGAAAAAGAAAGGCAATCCTCTTCTTTTCAGCTCTTTAGCCAGGAAAAGAGATTGCCTCTGACCACCTCTCCATTCTGTTCCTGCATCAATCTGGAAAAGGCTCAATTCTCTCTCCTTTTTTCCATATCTCTCTCAGCTTAGCATATCGAACAAAAATGGCATAGCCGTGAAGCACAGAGATGATGAATCCTGCATAGCCGTCTAAAAAACCGGCTTTCAAAAAAAATGATTTCGCAAACCTGAAAACAGGCAAAAAGGCCAAATGATAAAACCGGCACTTTTTCTTCTGGGTGTAGAGTTTTTGGGCGCCGAGTTCTGAAAACTTGTCGATCCGATCCAGATGATCTGAAATATTTCGATAGGTGAAGTGGTGTATCTTGCCCCTGAGCTTCTGTACCTTTCCTTCGACGACTAATTTCTCATGGATGTACTCTCCTTCCCAGCGGGCTTTGTCCTTTTGGAATAGCCGGATTTTTCGATCTGGATACCAGCCTGAATGCCGTATCCATTTTCCTAGATAAAAGGCCTGCCTGGGCATGGAAAAGGCAGAACAATCTGGCTCTCCGTCTTTAATCTGGAGTATCTCTTCTCGAAGCTCGGGAGAAAGTCGTTCATCAGCATCCAAAGACAAAATCCACGGGAAAGAAGCCTTGTTGTTGGAAAAATTTTTCTGGTCTGCAAAATTTGTCCATTTCCGCTGGAAAACTTCTTTTGTGTATTTTTTGGCAAGCTTGACAGTGCCATCACTGCTGAAACTGTCAACAACTATGATTTCTGAAGCAACACCAGCCAAGCTTTTCAAGGCGGGCTCAAGCCTCTTTTCTTCATTAAAGGTAATGATTACAGCGGAAATTTCCATTGCCCCAATATTAACATAGTTCGCCCTTACAACTCCATATCTAGATAACTCTGTGCCTCTAATTACAAAAAAAGGGATAGGCCTTATCTTGCGAATAATAAACTCTGATAAGCCTTTCTCCAAGTATCAGTGAAAAGACCTCACGAGAGCAGAAGAGTATGTGTGCAAAGACGAGGGTTTGAGTGGTGCATTACTGGCCCGGCCTGAACTTGACCGTTTACGAGATGGGGCGGAGGCGGGTGCCTTTGATGCGGTGCTGGTTCTCTGACCGGATCGACTAGCGCGCAAGTATGCCTATCTGATTCTTATTGTTGAGGAATTTGAGCGTTTTGGTACTCAGGTCATTTTTCTGGAGCAATCGCCTGGGGATGATCCTCACAGTGCTCTGCTTGTTCAGATTCAGGGTGCCGCTGCTGAATATGAGCAGGCAAAGAGATTGTAACAGGTATCATTGCCATCATCCGGTCGTTCGGGTCAAAAATCAATCAATAACCCTTGTGTGGAGCTCCACATAAGGAGCAGAAGTTTATCCTTGCACCGAAGGTCTGGATAACTGTGATAATTCCATTATTAAGCTTTTTTCCTGTAAATGTTCTGATATATTTCAGAAGAGCTTTGACACCACAGCGGCAGAGATCACTTTGAAGTTTCCTTTAATAAAAACCGCCGAAAACAACATAAGAAACATCTCCACTAAAAATCATTAAAGATAGCTTTTATTTAAGCATTTCAGAAGCAAGAATCAGCGGATGAACAACCAATATTTTCCCTAAATTTTGTGATTCCTTTGATAAAATAAAATTGTGTAAATCATCAGATTCGGAAAACATTGCTTTTATGCCCAGCAACTTGCGCATTTGAAGCCTGCAGGTTAAACAAGGAGATACAATTATATCAGGTTTTACAGTGCATATTTCATCTGCCAGTGCTTCACCGATTTTCTCAGCATGTTCTGCCCACTTTTTCTCAAAACCTCGGCTTCCACCAAATCCACAACAGTTTGTTTTCAATTCAATTATATCGGCGACTGGAAGCATTCTGATAAATTCAATTAAAGAATTTTCTTCTTTCAATACTCTTAAATGACAGGGAATCTGGACCGCAATTCTTAATTCAATATTATTGAAAAATTTCCTTGAAACCTGCTCAAGAAGCTGATGTTCTGAATCAGCTTTTATTTCAGCTCTAAAATCATCTTTAATTCTCAACAACTCTTCCTTAAGAAAACTCGTTGCCTCGTAAAAATATCTTTTCATTTTTTTGATTTCATTCTTATTGAAAAACTTCTCGGGATGCTCAAAAAAAGGAAGCATACAGGAGGGGGAAGTAAAAATGACTGGTGTTTCAGAACTAACATATTCTTTTAATCCTGTTATTGATTCTTTTAATTTCGCTTCACCTTCAGCCTTAAAACCTCTTGCAAACGCAGGTTCGCCGCAACAATATCCGCTAATTAACTCAGTCTCATACTCGAATTTTTCGAGTAATTTTATAGCGGATTTTATCTCAGATGAATTAAAGAAATCACCTGCACAACCAGAAAAAATCACAGCTTTTCTTTCATCATTCTTGTCATGATTGGATAAACTTCTGTGTTTCAAAGGTTCAAATCTCAAATGATTCAGATTCGCGAGCCCAGACAGACTTACAAGCTTTCCAAAGAGTTTTGAACTTAAGATAGCTTTCGAGAATCTTCCTGTTTTTAACACCAATCGACCTAGCAGACGCGATTTTGACAAAATTTTATCAGGAAAGCTTGCAGATTTACGAAGATATTTCTCTTCAAAAAATGACTCAATAAGCTTCGCAACATCAACTCCAGTCGGGCATTCGCGCTTACAGGTTTTGCAATGCAAACACAAGTTAAAAAATTCAAGCAGATCAGAGCGCTCAAAAGGCGCCTTAACATGCCCAGAAATTATTTCCCTTAAAAGATTGATTCTTCCCCTTGAGGATCCTATCTCTCCTTCAATACTGCGGGTTACTGGGCAAAAATCCTTGCATTTTCCGCAACCATGACAGGCCTCGATAACATCAATAAATTGATTCAAAGCACCGGAATCTTTATGATTATATCCCTCATAAAATCTCAGAAAATCCCGTACCCTGTACTCTCGCCTAGGCACAATTGAAAGAGGATTGAGCGTAAAATTGGGGTCGAAAATTTTCTTTATCCTTTCAAAATAGGAATAGATTTCACCCCAGATTTCTTTTAAATAAGGCGTACGCAAAAGCCCGTCACCATGTTCGCCGGAAGGAACACCTTTTAATTCCTTTGCAAGCAAAGCGTGTTCATGTCCAAGGTTTTCTATTAATTTGGGAAAGCCTGGCGACATTCGGTCCAATCGAGGCGAGAAATGAAGCAATCCCTGTCCTGCATGACCAAATAAAGCTGCTGAAATTTTGTACTTTTTCAACAGATTATTCAAACCAAGAACAAACTCTGAAAGCTTATTCATCGGAACCGCTGCATCCTCAATCCAGCGTACAGGTTTATCCCCCGCAAGGCGCGATAAATATGCTGATGCAGAGCGACGAATTTCCCAGACCCAGGCTAGCTCCGAAGGATCTTCCGCAAAATGAAACTCAAAGGCTGAAGAACGTTTTATCAATTCATTGGCCCTTTTACTCAAATCCTCAAAATCGTTGCCTTCAAATTCAACTAAAAGAATAAAATCACTACCTTTTGGCAATCTAGCGTATTTCTCTGGTTCTTCAGTTGCAATAATCTGTAAATATTCATCTGCAAGCGCTTGCACTGTCGAGGGATGTAAATCCAAAAAATCTTTAACCTCAGAAAGTGCAGTCAAAGCATCTTTATAACAGAGAAGGACCGAATTTCTAAAAGCAGGCAATCTCAAAAGATCTAGCTCAATTTTCGTAAAAATACCAAGAGTACCCTCTGAACCGCAAAATATCTTTGTAAAATCAACTTCACCGTCAATTCTTGAAGCTTCAAATAGGTTATAGCCGCAAGAGTTCCTGAAACTCTCAGGTTTTTGTTTCTTAAGAGTTAAAGATGCTTCCTGCAACAACTCCTTGACCTGATTTTGATATTTCAAGGGAGTTGAACCGTTTCTTGTGACAATGATTTCTTCTGCATCAGAAGTAATAACCGTTAAACTCTTAACATAGTTTTTTGTTGTGCCGTAAAGCAAAGAATGAGCGCCCCCTGAATTATTTGCAGTCATTCCCCCTAATGTTGCATAATCCGATGATGAAGGATCTGGCGGAAAAAATAATCCCTCGGGCTGAAGAGCTTTTATGAATTTCGTACGAATTAATCCGGGCTCTACTGTCGCAACAAGTTCTTGACGATTAACATGCAAAATGCGGTTCATGTGTATCGAGAAATCAAGAATAATTCCTTCTCCAAGATTTTGCCCTGCAACTCCTGAGCCGGAACCCCTTGCTGTGACAGGAATTCCTTCTTCAGCTGCGATTTTAATTGTGTTAATAACGTCATCTTTATCTAAGGGATAAATAACTGCTGCAGGCAATAAATAACATATCGATGCGGAATAAGCATAAATGCGCCTTGTTAATTCATCAAAAAATACTTCCCCTTTTATTTTCTGAATAAATTTTCTTTTAGCCGAATTTGTAATTTCCATTTTCACTTAAATGACATCAAGAATAATAATATCTTGCTTAAATCAATTATCTTTAGATAGCTGTGGCTATTTATACTTTTTCCATTTCTTGGCGATCCTTTCCACAGCATCCAAAGAGGCCTGGATTTCACTCTCTGTGTGAGCAGCAGAAACCGCTCCAAACCCGTGGAAAATATTGAATCCTTCCTCGAGCATGGCTAATTTGAAAATTTTCTCTCTCAACTCTAAATCACTAACTTCCGGATTCCATACCTGCTCTGGAAAAGTAATGCGGTCAATTTTTTCCTGGAGAAATTGCACTCCAACACAGGAGCTGTTATCAGGCACCAGCTCGCCATAACCAGTGCATTTAACGTTGAATCCATGAGCAGTGAATATCTCCTCGATTCTGTTTCTAATCTTTGCCCCTAACTGCCCTATTCTTGGGTAAATTTCCGACTCGTTCTCTATCAGATATTTGATATAAGTTAGCCCAGCCAACATAGAGGCGGGATGGGCAGAAAATGTCCCTCCTTCAAACTTTACTTTCTGATCGGATTTAGCTTCTGGACTGCAGAGCACCATCACATCATCTCTTCCTGCCACTGCGCTGACTGGCATTCCTCCGCCGATAGCCTTACCGAAGACGGTTAAATCAGGCTTGATGGCGTATAAGCTTTGAAGTCCTCCGGCATGAAAGCGAAATCCTGAAACTACCTCATCAAATATAAGCAGGGAATTGTATTGCTGGGTCAATTCTCTTGCTTTCTGGAGGTAATCTTTATGGGAAAAAATAAATCCCCCTGCCCCGATAAAAGGTTCCATGACGAAACAGGCAATTCTTTCTCCATGTTCTCTGAATTTTTCCTCAAGATCTTCAATATCGTTAAATCTGGTCATGATTATCATAGAATCAGCGCCAGAGGGAAGACCGGCAGATTCTAAGTGATGGAGACCTTGGTCATAGAACGTAATTCCCTTCAGAGCGAAAGGGTGAGCCCCATGCCAGCCTCCTCCCACCTTCATCACCAAATCTCTTTTTGTAAAGGCCTTGGCCAACATTATGGCATACATCGTAGCTAGAGTTCCGCTAGTTGTGAAACGAATCTTATCTGCCCCTATTTGGCTGAGTATGAGCTCCGCCAATTCCCTCTGGTAATTCCCGGGAAATCCTGTCATCAACCCCTGATTTTTCTGAAAATAATCAATTAGGGCGTTGATAACTATTTTTGGATTATGTCCTAAAAGATTGGCAAAATGTCCCTGCCAAAAATCTACATAAGTATTACCATCGGCATCCATGACTTTAGAACCACTGCATTGAACATCGTAGAAAGGAAAAGGGTCTAAAAGCCGAAGGGAATGGCTGCCCCCTCTTATTTGATATCGAGAAGCTTCCATAAAGAGTGTCTCTGATTTTTTGTGTTTTAATTTATAATTTTTAATTAAATCATTGAGCAAACTTTTTTTATCCATGATTAGTTTTCCAATCATTAAGCAGTACAGAGTAGAATAAAAACATTTGAAATTTTCTAAAAATTATGTACTACAAATTATGATAGTTAGTCAAAATTTTTTAGAAAAATAAGGGGCCAATTAAGGTTTGATAAATCGGTTCTCTTCCATTTTTTGTTTATGTGGGTAATCAATCACACCTGTAGATTTGGAAAAATGCGAATTTATTGAGCCAGGCTCTTTGGTAAGAAAATCCTTTCTTCTGTAGGGGCTTTATCCTTTATGTAGGTGTTTTATTTATCAAACACACATTTTTATAAATAAATTGATTTAATAAATCTAATCCGCGTATTAAAAAAAGGTGGGCTTGATGAATCAAGCCCCTACAAAATAAATCATATATTAAATAAGGTGGGCTTGATAAATCAAGCCCCTACAAATAATTATAATTGCGGGTTTGATGAATCAAACCTCATATCGCTCTATCTATGAGATTGCCAAGCTCCCTACGGGAGCTCGCAATGACAATTGAATAATCTTATTAATCCCTGCACTTCAATCATGTCACTTTGGGAAAAGATCAAATAATTAATGAGCATAAAGGCCTGTCCCCCTTATTGATCTGCCCGCCAGGAACAGAAGGGAATCTCTCCTTTATTAATCTTTATTTATTGAATTGTGATATTTTTATGTTTCTTTTCTCCAGGCTTTTCCCGACAGCCTTCTCCAGCCTTGCCCAAGCAAGATTGTAATCAATCAAAGACCTAAGTTCCTGGGACCTTTCCCTTGCCAGTCCTTCCTGATACTGGAGAACAAAGTAATTTGTCGTAAGCCCTACGTTCAGTTTCTTCACCTCAGCTTCTAACCTCTGCTCGGCCAATTCCCGGGCGAGCCGGTAAGCCTGGAATCTCTTGGCATTTGTTTCAATATCCCTCACTGCATTCTTAATTTCTAAAAAGATCTGCTTTTCAGTGTTTTCAAGTTCAAGCTGGCTCTTTTCCCATTCCATCTTGGCCCTGACGTAATCAGCTCTTGACGTAAAGCTACTCAGGGGTATAGAAAGAGTCAAAGCTACAGTCCAGTTATTATAAAGAAGCTTAAAGGCATCACGAAGAGAGTCAGCAGGGCTTCCTTCTTCTTTCCCTACAGGTACTGGAAAAGGTTCGCCAGGCACATCCTCATAAATGATTCTATCTCCTGAAAGTCCCGGGCTCCAATAAGAAAATTGTAAATCCAAACCGGGAAGCATCTGATTCTTGGCCACACCCATATTCAGCTTATTTGTTTCAATGTTTATCTTTTTCATCATTAGCTCAGGTCTTTTCTCTAAAGCTTCTTTCAACGCTTCGTCTAATGATATATCTCTTTGAATGAACGTTGGTTTATCCAAAGGCACAATCCTTTTCGTGCTCATCTCCGCTTCTTCAGTAATGTAGAGTAAGTCTTTGAGCACGTCTTCATTCCTTATGGTAAGAGCTTCTGCTTGAAGGATGTCAGCTTCCCTTGAAGCCACTGTTGTTTCAGCATTCAATATCTCTATGGGAGCTAGTTTTCCAACTTCAACTTCCTTTTTATTCTTAGCCAAAAGATCTCGAGCAAGCTGTAAAGATTGCTGTTTGACTTTGTAATCTTCAATAGAATAGACAAGGTTCCAGTAAGCTTCCTGAACCTGATAGATAGTATCCATAAGAACAGATTCGAATTGATTAACAGAAACATCCAGGTTGTTTCGAGCAACAATGATCTCTCTTCTGCTGACGTTAAACCCAAACCCTTTCAGAAGAGGCTGGGTAAAATTAAAGCGCAAAGTGTTTCCAAAGGTCGGATTCAAGGTCTGAAAGCCAGCTGTAGTATCAGATGTATACCCCGTTAAATCCAGGGAGAAGTTTCCTCCCGTCGGTATTTGCTGAACCAAAGAAAATGAGTAGTCAGTGTACTTCCTCACAACAACATCAGCTTGCTCAAGCCACCAATACGAAGGATTTTCAGTCCGTTCATTTCCAAAGCCAACATCCAGGCGCGGCAAAAAGAATTCTTTGGCTTTAGAAAGGGAGGCATCAGCCAGGTCAGGATTATAAACCTCTACAGCTACGGTGAGATTGTCTTTCAAGGCCTTGACAATACAATCTTCCAAAGTAAAAGAAAGCACCTTTTCTTCCTGGGAGAAAGAGGGTTTGAAAAATAATGCTAGAATTAAGACTAAAATAATACTCGATTTCATCCTCACGTTACTCCTCCTTAAAAAAAATTACGTGAACAATAATCATAATTTTTATCATTCATTCAGTTTAGCTTGTTTGTCTTGTTTCAATCAAATAATACGTATATTTCACCTGATTGGTTCAAAAAATGGCAAAAAATTGGGGTCAGACTTGCGAAACTTGCATTTTTGATTGCAACTGCTTTAAATAATTCAATCTTTACATGTTTATCCTGAAATAATTCAAGTTTTCAAAGTCTAACCCCCCTATGTGACCTATTTATGCAAGTTTTGCAAGTCTTACCCCTTGATATTCAAATCGGGGATAGGCATTCAGATCCAAAGAAAAAGAAGGCTTTTTTCTGCTCTTGAGTTTCACCAAACCCAGAGAAGCTACCATGGCTGCGTTGTCTGTGCAGAACTCAGGGGAAGGAATAAAAGAAGGCAAGCTTTCCCTTCGGCCAAACTCGGTGAACTGGTGCCTTAGCTTTTTGTTTCTGGCAACACCACCACAGAGAACGAGCGATTCTGGCTTGAAGAGCTTTATGGCCTGAGCCAGATTTGCAAGTAATGCTCGAATCACGGCCATCTCAAAACTGGCTAAAAAATCGAGGAAATTAGGATGGCTATTTGAGAGTTTATTTTCTTTAATCAGCCTCAAAGCAGCTGTTTTAAGTCCGCTAAAACTGAAGTCAAGGCTTCCATCTGTCATATGGGGCAGGCCAAACGTGAACTTTCGGGGATTCCCTTTCCCCGCAAGTCTATCAATAATCGGCCCCCCAGGGTAGCCTAAATCAAGGAATTTGGCTATCTTATCCAGCGCTTCTCCTGCAGCGTCATCTCTTGTCCGTCCGACAAGCTTATAATCAAGTTTTTTCTTCATAAAAAATGTTGAGGTATGACCTCCCGACACTACAAGAGCCAGCGCAGGAAAAGGAATTTCTCTGGTCTCAAGGAAAGCAGACTCAATATGGGCTTCAAGATGGTCTATCCCTATCAAAGGTTTTTTAAAATAGAAAGCCAGGCCTTTGGCAAAAGAAAGCCCGACGAGTAGCGAACCGACCAGGCCAGGTCCCTGGGTCACAGCATAAGCGTTGATCTTTTCAAGCTTAAGCTTGGCACGCTCCATGCACTCCTGGACAACATAGCCTATGGAAGTAAGGTGCTGGCGTGAAGCTAATTCAGGGACAACTCCGCCATAAGGAGCATGTATCTCGTCCTGAGAGAGCACTACATTGCTCAGGATTTTAAACTCACTGTTTAGGACAGAAGCAGAAGTCTCATCACAGGAGGTTTCAATCCCTAAAACATTCATCGCTCTAAATTTCTTTATCTTCCTAATCCTTTAGGTTTTTTTCATAGGGAGGATAAACAATCCCTTTTTCGGTGATGATGGCAGAGATGTAACTGGCAGGAGTGATGTCAAAAGCTGGATTTTGGACCTTCACATGGGGAAGAGTCAGGCAGCGACCTCCGATCTCTCTAACTTCCTGCGGGTCTCTTTCTTCTATCGGAATCTCTTTCCCTTCGGCCAGGTTAAAATCTATGGTGTTTGAAGGAGCAGCTACATAGAACGGAAGATTATGTTCTTTTGCCAGAACAGCTATCGTGTATGTTCCTATTTTGTTGGCCGTATCTCCGTTTTTGGCTATCCTGTCAGCTCCTGTCATCACCACAGAAATCATTCCTCTTTGCATCAGGAAGCCTGCCGCGTTATCGGTTATTAAAGTGACCGGGATATTATCTCTGTCAAGTTCCCAGCATGTCAACCTTGCCCCTTGAAGGAAAGGTCTGGTCTCATCAGCATAAACCTGAATCTCCTTTCCCTCCTTGAAGGCAGCCCTGATTATTCCCAAGGCTGTGCCGTATCCGGCTGTTCCCAGCAACCCGGCATTGCAATGAGTCAGGACAGACTGACCATCTTTGAGCAAATCCTTTCCCCAAATACCAATTTTCTTGTTGGTTTCTAAGTCTTCTCTCTCTATGTCCACAGCCTCCTGGATCATCCTCTGCTTAAGCTCGGCTAAAGACAAATCCTTGTTCTTCTCGAAGGTTTCTTTCATCCTTTCCAGAGCCCAGAATAAATTGCGGGCCGTTGGCCTTGTCCTCTCCAGGCGGCGATAAATCCGGTCAAATTCTTTATCCAGGTTTTCTTCGCTCTCAACCCTCAACAGGCCCAGCACCACACCATACGCGGCAGCTATCCCGATGGCTGGCGCTCCACGGATTATCATCTTTTCCACAGCCTCAGCCACCTGATTGTGATCCGTGCATTCTACATAGACTTCCTTTTCCGGTAACTTTCTCTGGTCGATCATGATCACTTTATCTTTTTTCCACTCAATTGTCGGAAGCATTCCTAACCTCGCTTTTCCAAGAAGGAGTCTCAGCGTCTCTCCAGTTCCATCTTTTCACCCAGGCCATGTATCTGGACCGAAACTCTTCCCATTCTTCCTCCTGGAGCTTTTCTTTTAGACTCTGATAGCAAAATACAATTTGAAGGTCATTATCCCGAAAGATTTCTTGTTTGGGAAGGCCAAGCTCCCTGGCCATTACAGCCTCTTCAAAGCTTTTTTTGTAGTCTTCAAGGTGGCTCAAAACCTGAGATTGGAGATAATGATAAAAGCCGCAGCTTAAATCTTTAGTTGTGAGTTTCTCCGCTGTTTTGAGGGCTGTAGCCAATAATTTCTGCTTCTCTTTCCCTTCTTTCTGGAGCGCTCTTTTGAGCATGGCATCTGTATATTTCTGGGCGGCAAAAACAGCAACTTGTCTTAGCTTTGATTTATCAAGAACACTGGCGTAGATTTTGAGAGCAGGATCTTCAAGCTTAAGTTCATCTAATGAAGAAGCCAATCCTAAAAGGGAAATCTCCCGAGCCCATTCCTCGCCCTTCTCAAACCCGTAAGAAAAAGCATTGAGAAAGCTTCCCTCGGCTTCTTTCCACAATTCCAGGTTCAATTCAGCCATCCCTTTCAACATGAAAGCCTGGGCTGAAGGATGCTTTTCAGCCTCCAACTCAGCCTCGATCAAGGCCCTTTTGTAAGAAGCAACCGCCTTCTCAGTCTGGTAGAGGCTGGAGAACCTCTGTCCTTGAGAATAAAAAAACTTAGCATCCTTAAGATGGGAAACGCAGGCAGGGAGTGAAAAAAGCCAAAAAAGCAGCAAAAGAATGATGAAGGATATTTTGGGGATAATCCGAAAACTGGCAATCGTTTCTCTGGAGATAAGATTCTTATTCATTTCCCTCTCCCTTTCCTCATTCACTTCCTTCTTCATTTCTTCGTTAGTTTCCTTCCTTCGTCCACTTTTTAATCTCATTTGCTACAACTTCCTGGACTTCTTCATTAGACATAAGATCAACGCTGAGGGAGGCCGCCTCTTCGGCAACGCTCTTAAGGCCTTCAAGGAGTCTTGATTTACCCTCCAAAGCTTCGATATCTCTCTTAGCACGACTTACTTCTTCATCGAACTCCTTAACAATGTTCCTAAAATCTTTTGATTCGAGCTCTTCATAGAAAAGAGCGGAAAGAAATGGATCCTCAAGGCCGATGATGGGGTAAAGCCTGTTAAAAGCCTCTCTTAAAGCCTCCTTATCGTTACTCATTATTTCAGCCTCGTAGACTTGGCTCAAGGATGAGCTCTTCTTAAAAAAATTGAGCACAAACTCAGCAGGTTTTTCCTCGATTAGCTCAGGATCAAGATAAACCTGCCAGGATAGAATCTTCTTTTTCCATTCCGTGGCTCGTCTGATCCCCCAGAAAATAGCCGTGCTGAGAAGAGGAAAATAGAGATAGGATTTGACAGGAAAAATTTTTGAAAGAAAGCTAATTCCTTTCTTGACTATTTTTTCTAGAGTCATCTTTTTCATGAACTAAATATAAGCTATAAAACGACAAGAGTAAATAATATATAAACCGAGGCTTGTTATTTAGATCATCCAGTCTAGCTAAACCAGCTTAAGCTATTAATAATACCAAAGCAATTATTCCAGGGCCATCGCCAGGAGTAAAGAAAATTCCTTCGCTTGTCATTGCGGGCCCCAAAGGGGCGAAGCAATCCCTTAAGAAAAGGTTGAGATTGCTTCGCTCTCTTCGCTCACTCGCAATGACAATTTTATATGAGATTGCTTCTTTTCGCTCGCAACAAAGGATTGCCGCGCTTCACTCGCAACGGCGGACCGCCACGGCCTTTCAGGGCTCGCAATGACATTGTGAAAATATATACTGCTTTTATATTAATACAAACGCAGTTATCACGGTTAAATTGTCACGGAGAACGACCGAAGGGAACACGGCCATCCCATCAATTTCTGAAAAGATTGAAATCTACTTCCGCACCGGAGTGCTCTCCTGAATCCATTTTTCTAATTTAGCTTTTTCTTCCGGTGAAAGCAGGCGATATGAAGGGCTTGCTTTGAACATATTGAAATATTTAAGGGCACTGATTTTATCTCCCTTCCTCATGTAGGCAATGCCCAGATAATACATGGATTGCTCGTTATCAGGCCTCAACTCTAAAGCTTTTTTAAAAGAGTTAATCGACATTTCAAAATTATCCATATATAAATGGGCAATTCCTAATCCGGAGTAAGCCGAGTAATAAAAAGGATCTAATTCTATGGCCTTTTTGTAATTCTCAAGAGCCTTCTCGTAAACTTTTATATCTTTTGTTTCTTTAAATATGTAAAAGTAAAGTGAGCCAAGATTATTATAAGAAATAGGATATTCATTATCTAATGAGATAGACTTCTCATAAGCTTTTTGTGCATCTTCTAGATTTCCTTTGTTCCAATAAGCGAGGCCTAAAAAATTCCATATCTCTGGATCGATATCCATCTGAAGAAAGCTTCGGGTGCTAATAGCTGTAATGACTTCATCATACAGCCCCGCTGTTAAAAGGTAAGTTACGTATGTATACAAAATTTCGTAGTATGAAGGAACTGCGTCAAGTCCCAATTTTAAAACCTCGATGGCATCCCTCAACTTCCCTTGATCTTCATATATTTTGGCCAGATTTTCATAAGCTATTCCTACATCATCCCGATCTGTAATGACCTCTTTGAGCAGCTTGATTCCTTCACGAACTTTGCCAGCTTTATAAAGATTCATTGCCTTCGTAGACTTATTGTGATAATGGATTAGAACTTTCACATCGTGGTCGGGGCCAAAGCTCTCTTTTGCAGGGGCACTACTACCCGATACATAGCCAAGACTTCTTAGCTTTTCCAGGGATTTTCTATCTAATTTTTGCCTTGCTTGAGAACTTTCGTCCACGAATAAACTATTAATGATTTGGTCTAGCTTTTTTCTGTATCCATTTAAGTTTTTTTTGCCTGCAAGATTTTCAAGTTCATCGAAATCTTTTTCAAGATTGTAAAGCTCTGGTATGGGCGAATCTATAAATTTTTCATTATCATAAACATACCCTCTAAGGGGTGCCCATCCCCTACTATAATACGGATAAAGCGATTCAAAATAAATGGCTCGTCTCTTGAGCTTCTCCCCTTTTAAAGCGGGCAATAGTGAAGTGCCGTGGAGAAAAGCCGGCTTTTCTGCATTAAGCACATCACAGATAGTAGGAAAAATATCAACATGCGAAACATGCTGCTTAACTTTTCTGGGTCTTAAATCAGGAACATAAATAATAAGAGGAATCCATACTGTCGAATTATAAGCGAAAAGCCCATGGGTTTCCTCGTCATGTTCCCCAAGCGATTCTCCATGATCTCCCGTGAAAACAATCAATGACGTATCAAATAGATTATTTTCTTCTAAGTATTTAAAAAGTCTTCCCAAAACATGATCGACATAAGCAACTTCTCCATCATAAGGATTCTTAGAAAATCGAGTTTTAAACGGCTCTGGCGGGTCATAGGGATCATGAGGATCCCAGCAGTGTATCCAGAGAAACCACAGGGAATTCTGCTTTTTCAGCCAGTTAATAGCTCTATCTACGACTACCTCCGCCATTCGTTCTTTACCCAAATCCGTTTTAGAGCTCCGAACATCATAATCATCATCATAAAGGTCGAAACCCTGGGAAACTCCAAACCTTGAATCAAGGGGGAAGGCCCCGATGAAAGCACCAGTGGCGTAATCATATAGCTTCAAATGCTCTGCTAGGGACAAGAATTTTTCCCTGATTATAAAATTAGAATTATCGTGAACTCCATGATGCAACGGCGTTGTGCCAAAAAGAATATTTACATGGGAAGGTAAGGTCGTGCTGGTATGAGCAAAGGCTCTTGTAAACAATACTCCTCTCTCTGCCAGGCTATCAATATTTGGCGTATTCAAATGTTCATGGCTGTAACAACTCAACCTGTCCGATCTGAGCGTATCTATAGTGATAAGAAGAAGATTTAATCTGTTCTCCTTCTTTATTTTTGAATCTGCCAGATTGGCAGATGAAAATAAACTGAGAGCAACGCAGACAAAAAGAAGAAAAAATGCAGAATGAACTTTTTTCAACTCAAATTCCTTTCATTTATTATAGTTAGAAAGTTTAATATCAAATTTGGCCTCTATGTTCTCGTAAAATCTTAAGCTACTTTCAGGAGAATGTCTTAATAATATCTGATTCATCTATTATAAAAACTTTGCTGAAAAGTTTCCAGGTTAAGTCAAATTTAGAAAGTCCGCTAATCCTAGCGATTATAGCTTTATTATTTTATCTCAAGGAGGGCGAGGAAGGCTTCCTGAGGAATTTCTACTCGCCCTATTTTTTTCATTCTCCTTTTACCTGTTTTCTGCTTTTCCAGGAGTTTCATCTTTCTTGTGTAGTCTCCTCCATAGAGCTTGGCCAGAACATCCTTCCGGTAGGGCTTTATGGTTTCCCGGGCAATCACTCTTTTGCCTATGGCAGCCTGGAGAGAAACCTCCCATTGCTGACGGGGGATGAGCTTTCTCATCTTTGCCACAAGCATCTTTCCCCGGGAAAAGGCTTTATCCCTATGAACGATCAAAGAAAACGCATCCACAGCCTCTCTGTTTATCAGGATGTCCAGCTTGACCATAGGGGATTCTCTAAATCCCGCAAACTCGTAATCCATGGAAGCATAGCCCTGCGATACTGATTTCAGTTGGTTGTAGAAATCCATGACGACTTCATTCAGGGGAAGAAGATAGGTTAAAAAGATGCGCTGGGTACTGACGTACTCAAGCTTCTTCTGTTCTCCTCGCCGACTTTCCAGAAGCTTGAGGATAGCCCCCAGATACTTATCAGGCGTTATGATCAGAGCTTCGAGAAACGGCTCCTCAATTTTTTTAATTTGCTGAGGGAGCGGAAGTTGTGATGGATTATGTATTTCTCTAACCTTGTCGTCCTTACCAGTAACTCTGAAGCTTACACTCGGAGCAGTAGTTATAAGGTTTAAATCAAATTCTCTTTCCAACCTCTCCTGGACTATTTCCCTGTGCAGGAGGCCCAGGAAACCGCCCCTGAATCCCATACCCAGCGCCGGAGAATTCTCAGGCTCATACTGAAAGGAAGAATCATTGAGCCTAAGCTTTTGGATAGCCTTCCTTAAGTCATCCACACTGCTCTCCCCGGCTGGAAACATCCCGCAAAAAACCATGGGCTTCGCCTCTTTAAAACCTGGGAAGGCTTGGGCGACGCTTCTTTTCTTTTCGGTGACCGTATCCCCTATTCTGGCATGGCTCAATTCTTTGATGCCGGCTATAACGTATCCCACTTCTCCAGCGGACAAGCGCTCCACATTTTGAGGCTTGGGAGTTAGGAAACCCACTTCCTCCACTTCGTATGAAGCTCCACAAGCCATAAGCTCGATCTGAGTTCCGGACCGAAGTGATCCGTCAAAAACTCTCACCAGGATGATTACTCCGCGGTAGGAGTCAAACCATGAGTCGAAGATGAGAGCTTTAAAAGGAGAATCTGGATTTCCCTTGGGAGAAGGGATACGACTGACTATGCTCTCCAGGACTTGGTCTATGGCTGTTCCCTTTTTGGCGCTGGCCATGATGGCTTCTTCTCGCTTTATGCCTATGATATTCTCCAGCTGCTCGAGCGTGAGCTCCGGATTGGCCGCAGAAAGGTCAATCTTGTTGATGACCGGGATAAGGACAAGGTCATTCTGGAGAGCGAGATAGGTGTTGGCTAAAGTCTGAGCCTCAACGCCCTGGGAGGCATCGATGACCAGGAGCGCTCCCTCGCAGGCGGTCAAACTCCGGGAGACCTCATAAGAAAAATCAACATGACCCGGGGTATCGATAAGGTTGAGGATGTATTCTTCGCCGGATGAGCTTTTATAGCGAAGGCGGGCTGTCTGAGCTTTTATGGTGATACCCTTTTCCCGCTCAAGATCCATCGTATCCAGCACCTGTTCTCTTAATTCCCTAGGAGAAAGGGCTCCGGTTTTCTCCAAGAGACGGTCAGCCAGGGTTGACTTGCCATGATCGATATGAGCAATAATCGAAAAATTCCGTATCCTTTTCATCGGGGTCAGACCTTTAAAACTTTTATAACTTTATCCAGATAATTAGCAAGAACTTGATCTCTATTAATTTTTTGCTCAATCGTGCGAATCATATTGGATATACTGGAAGTATCTCTCCCTAAAAACTCAGCAAGAAATTTATTACTGATTCCTGCCCTCCTTGCTGCAACAAATACAAACAAACTGCGAGCTCTGGATATCAACTGTTCTCTACTATCGCCCAAAATACCCTCAGGGCAAACTCCTGTTGTTTCTGTTACTATGTTCAGTATCTCTGGCAAAGTTTTCTTTTTTATAAGCAATAGATATTGCATATTACGTATATTTTGTTCTCTGTTTTGATCTTCTGTTTGATCTTTACTCTTCATCTTTTGTTTAACTCTTTCCACAAACTCTGGACTCCCTAAATAGCATTGATCAATCACATTATAAAAAGCATTTTGATGTCCTTTCCTATCGATCCCATCCCTAATAAATTGCCAATATTTTTTTTCCGCTGCAGATTCATCTTCAGAGAACATTCTAAAGATCAAACCCGTCTTTACAAAAGGCTGTCTTGAATATCCAAGATAGACTTGATGACTACTCCATTGATAATCCTCCGGGCTTGCCACTATAGCTGCTCTCACAGGATTAAGATGGATGTATCTCACCAGCTCTAAAAGATAGGTGTCTCGCTGACATAAAATAGCTTTATATCGTCCCTGAAAAAGATGACCCACAGATTCATACTTTTTATGATAATAGTATGTATAGCTTTGTTGAATGCCTTGCATGATTTTTGAAAGAGGTGTAATGCCTGTTTCAATGAGAAGATGGATATGATTAGGCATCAAGGTATATGCGTACAGAATGAATTTATATCGCTCGTGATATCGTTTAAGGCGTATAATATAAACATTATAATCCTGATCATCTTTAAAAATCACTTGTTTATTATTTCCTCTTGCCAGGACGTGATAAAAGATCCCTGGAAACTCAATCCTAGTTTTGCGAGCCATTGTTTTAATTATAAGACGTTTTAATCCGAGAATAATTACAAAAACAAAAAAATTAGTCAAATTATGAAAGTTTGAAAGGTCTGACCCCAATCTACAATCTATGGTAAAATAATATTTTCTGGTATAGATGATGATTAAAAAAGTAATAATAATCATCTGCTCAATCTTTCTCCTGGTGAGTGTTCACACCCTAATCCATCCAAAAGAAAATTTTATTAAAAAAGCACAACAAAGCATGGATTTTACAGAATATGAGCGAGCTATTGGCTATTTCGACCAAGCCCTCTCAACCAATCCCAATCAAAAAGATGTGAGAGCACATCAGGGATTTGCCTATTTCAAGCTGGGAAAATATGATGATGCGATACGCGTCTTAAAGGAAGAACTCGCTCTTTTTCCCGTTAGCCTTGATGCCTCCATCCTTTTAGGTTACGTTTATCTTATCCAGGAAAAATACGAAGAAGCTGCAAAATTATGCGAGGATTATGGCGACCTCTTTGAAAAAGCTCTTAGAGAAGAAGCAAAGAAAAAAAAGCTGGATTTAAGGAGTAAAAAAGACAGAGCCGAATTCAAGGAGAACTATGAGTATTTCTTTGATAAAATTCGCAAAAAAAATCCTAACTTAGGCCTGCCCTACTTTATTCTCGGTTTTCATCACAAAAAAAGCGGAAATTTCGACAAAGCAGAGGACAACTTTAACGAAGCTATAAAAAAGGGCTATAGCTCGGCTGATTGCAAAGCCCAATTGATAGATATAGAACTTGCGCAAGAAAACTGGCAAGAGGCGCTGGTGAAGTCACGCATTGCGCTGCAGATAGAAGAATCTAAATCCGAATTTTATTTTTTAATGGGATATACATATTATCATCTTGGCAATACAGAAAGGGCTGTTTATTGTTTTGACAATGCGTTCAAGCTTAGACCATATGAAGTCGAAGCAGCAAAAAATTTAGGCAAGATATATTTCAACCAGAACAAATTCAAGAAAGCCACTTCCTTCTTAAAAAAAGTTCTAAACATAGTTCCTTTCGACTACGAAGCGATGTTTTTGTTGGACCGGTCTTCGGATGAAAAACCAGTACAAAAGAAAGAAAATAAGCCAAAAATTACTAAGAACATAGTGGATAAGGTTGATTTAGAATACAAATATGTTTTCAAGTCCGATATTAACTACATCATAAGCGTCATGAATGAAACTGCCCTTTCTCTTCTAAAGTCAGGATATTTGGGCAAGGCGATAGGATTGATTCGCGTTTTTCTAGAAATTCATGACCTCTCTCCTGACCTAAATTACAATCTTGCTAATTTTTATCGCATGAACAATGATTTGGGAAAAGCTATAAAATATGCCTGGAGGACCACAGAACTCAAGAAGGACTTCAGAGATGCCCACGACCTGGTGGGAAACATATTCTTCAGACTGGAAGATTATGAAAATGCCATCATAGCTTACAGAAAAGTCATGGATATAGGCCCCAGGGATAGCCTGGGCTACTACAATTTGGGGTGCGTCTATTCGGCGATGGGAGATTTTGCAAATGCCGAGGAAAGTTGGAAAAACGCCATAAGCCGAGAAAAAGTAAGAAAGGTTAAGACAAAAGAAAAGACCTCAGAGGATGAACTAACCAGAACTGTAACGGTGTTTAAAGCTTCTGTTGCGGCCAAAGCTCATGACAGCTTAGGAAGGCTCTACCTCCAGCGAAACCAGAGTGAAAAAGCTCTGGAACATTTCGAAAAGGCTATCGAGATTGAGCCTGGAAAGCCCGACCTTTATTATGAGATAGGCAAAATTTATCTTGATCAAAAAAACACCAAAAAAGCTATTTCTGCTTTTGAAAGATATCTCTACCTCGGCGGAAAAGAAGAAAAAAAAGTAAAAGAAATATTAGAATCAATAAAATAGATAAATCTTTCCTGCCAAAAGCATTTGGATCAAAACCCACTGAATGAGGCTTGACTTTTAGCCATGACTAAAGTAATTTTGTTATGAAGTAAAGTATTGATATAAGAGAGACACAAAACCCTCTAAGGAGGTACAGATGTTTTTATTCGGACCGGTTGGACCAACAGAACTTCTCCTCATCGTTTTGATCATTGTCTTCATCTTTGGCGCTCGAAGGCTTCCAGAGTTAGGGAAATCCTTAGGGGAAGGCATAAAGAATTTCCGAAAATCCATAACCTCAAAAGAGAAAGAAAAAAAATCCCCTCCTGAAAAGCCTCAACCTCCCGCCAAGGAAGAATGAGTCTCGCCTTTGAAAACATAGGTCAAGCAAGAAAAGAAAAAAAAGAGAATTATTTCCTTCCCTTCAAAAATTTTATAAGGTCGATTCTCCCCCTTGACTTTCTTACCATCATCCTCTACCTTCCCTTGCTAAATTCCAGAGTCCTCTGGAATAGAAACTTCATTTATGTAGCCGTCAGAAAAAAAACCTGAAAATGCCCCTCTATGCCGGATTTGACTTAGGCGGAACCCACCTAAAATATGGTTTAATCGACGATGGAGGAAGGATTGTTTTTGATACCAGGGCAGAAAGTCCTGCAAAAATAGAAGAGCTGATCCATCTTCTGAAAAGAATCTGGGAAGATATTAAAAAAAGAGAAAAAGGAGACATCAGAGCGGTGGGCTTCGGTTTCCCGGGAATCTTCAGTCTCGAGGAACAAAAAATTTTTCAATCCCCCAATTATCCTGAGCTTGATAACTTCGCGCTCACTCCCGCCCTTTCTCGATTTATTGAAGTTCCATTTTGGGTGAACAACGATGCCAACATGGCTGCCTTCGGCGAGTTTAAGTGCGGAGCAGGACAGGGAGTACAAAGCATGGTCTTCCTGACCATCGGAACAGGGGTCGGGTCAGGAATCATACTTGACGGCAAACTCTGGCTGGGCAAATGTGGATTTGCTGGAGAACTGGGCCATGCGACTGTCAACCCAAAGGGAGAAAGATGCAATTGCGGAAGTCAGGGTTGTCTTGAAACAGAAGTCTCAGCCCCTAAAATCGTCAAGAACTACAACGCCTTGAGAAAAAAACGGGAGAAGATTACAGCCGAGGAGGTCTTTAAAAGAGCTAAAAAAGGGGACAAGGATGCACTTCAGGCTTTTTCTCAGGCAGGCTATTATCTGGGTGTCGGGCTTTCTATCGCCATAAATCTTTTAAATCCTGAGAAGATTCTCCTTGGCGGAGCTGTTATGGAAGCGGGCGATTTTCTGCTCTCTCCCGCATCCCAAGTAGCCCTGAAAAGGTCATACAATGCGTCTTTTAAGTGCTGCAGGATAGAAAAGGCCAGCCTTGGAAACAAAGCGGGTTTTATCGGAGCCGCCCTGTGGGCAAAAGAACAGCTGAAAAAATAGACGGTCGATTCTCGGCCTCACCACATTTCTTGCGCGCTCCTATATTTACTCGTTCTTCCAGTCTTAGCTGCTAAACTCTCAAATTTTAAAGGTCTGATCCTAACCAATCCCAGGTCCTAAAAGTCTGACGCTTATTGTTCCCCTGCCTTGTTCGTTAAATCCTCAAGTTTTAAAAGTCTAACTTCCTACTTTAATTAACCAAGAATCAAAGTTATAAAAGATGAAAAGTTTGGAAGGTCTGACCCCAAGTCTGAACCCATCGTTCAACTAATTGAATTGAAATCCAATTATTTGAACTTTTTTTTGAGAAAAAATTATTTTTGCAACATATATTATTGAAAATAAACAAATTAGAAGAGCAATCCTTCTGGCATATTTTTTGCAACTAAAATTATTTGATTAAGTATTATAGATTTATGTAAATTTAAAGAATATAAATTACAAAGAAAAGAACAATGGCTCACTCATCATCTCATTCAATCACAAAAATCCCTACTTTAAAATTATTGTTGATATTTCACCGAGATATATTATATGATTTAAGCACCATAAATAAGGAAAAGTTAAAACCTATATTCTGAGGAAAGTGGGCTTGTTAACACTTTGCCTCTTAAGAGAGGATTAAAAGAATACTTAACAATAAGAGAAGGAGGTGAAAAAGGAAAAACCAAACCAAAAAAAAAGGCAAAATGGAGGAGTGTTGTACAAAATAAACACTCCTGGGATTATGACTAAAAAGGAGAAGGAAATGAACAAAAAGATTTTTAAAGTCTCCTTGATCTTACTTTTAGCTTTTGGCCTAACATCCACAAGCCTTGCTCAAGGAAGACAAACAGGATCCATAAGCGGCACAGTCGTTGACACAGAAGGTAATCTTCTCCCAGGATGTACCGTTACTCTTTCCGGCCCTAGGCTTATCGGTACGAAAGGTTATGTAACGTCAGAGATGGGCAAATTCCGCTTTCCCTCTGTCGCACCGGGTCCCAGTTATGAACTGAGAGTGGAGCTACCCGGATTCAAGACAACCATCAGAAAAAACCTTATCGTCAGCGTGGCAAAAGCCACCATTGTAACCATTACCCTGGAGATCACGACCATCGAAGAAGAGGTCACAGTCGTGGCTGCCTCTCCTGTTGTCGATATCGAGACATCCAAAGTGAGCGTTAGCTACACCTCTGATTTCCTAGCGAGTATCCCGATGAGCCGAGACCTGTACGGTATCCAGAATTCCATCCCCGGAGCTATCTCTGAAGGAGTCGATTACCGTCGGACATCCTCCATACTAGGAGGGACGGTTCGGAGTCAGCTCTACCAGCTGGATGGTGTTCCGATGAATGATCCCGCTACCTTCTATCCCATGGCCAACATCAATGTGGATGTCTACGATGAGATCGAATTCGGGATCGGGTCACTTCCAGCTGAAGTGGGACAGGCAGACTCAGTGGTTGTCAACATCGTCACCAAGGCCGGTGGAAACAAGTTTACGGGAAGCGCCTCTGCTTATTATACCAGCGACTCTTTTGCCGAGAATCTAACGAATGCCGAAGATAGAGAAGCGATTGGTGTCAATCCTCCCGAATCATTCATGGATTACAAAGACGGCTCTTTGAGCCTTGGCGGTCCTGTCATTCCGGACAAGGCCTGGTTCTTCGTAAACGGCCGCCGCCTTATCTGGGAGCGAGCCAATCCAGAGACGTAT
>Ga0209636_10000446_pt1 | contig 39915 bp, 30 predicted proteins | sample DeeMarSWOR152_54_FD_187464 | JGI IMG/M metagenome (GOLD analysis project Ga0209636, IMG submission 187464) | Marine sediment microbial communities from White Oak River estuary, North Carolina - WOR-1-52-54 (SPAdes) (version 2) | ecosystem: Environmental > Aquatic > Marine > Intertidal zone >... | reverse complement strand
CGCCGAAACAACATAATCTCCAGGACTCAGGTGTTTAATTTCATATTTTCCATTAGCATCCGTTTTTATCAGGTTACCAAATCCTTTAAAATATCCGGAAAAGGTATCTCCACTAGAATGTTTCCAAGCAAAAATATAGATACCTTCTAACGGATCGCCATTAATATCTGTAATTGTACCAGCTATACCTCCAGTTGGCAATGCGTAATCAAATTGAAAATCAATACCAGTAACATGCTGTCCATTATCTACCAGGACTGGGTCGGCATCTGAATAATTATCTTTATTATCATAATATTTAATCTGCAAAAATGGAGGCGTATCCATCACGATTTCTGCCGTGACTCGATGCTCCCCGGAATCTAATGTGCTAATTTTGTAGTACCCATTTTCATCAGTAAAATCGCCTCCCCAAATAAGAAGTGAGTCCACCCAGGCAGGTTGAGGATATAAATGGAACGGAGTAGCTGCGACAAAGACATTTGGAATCCCCACCCCGGTCGAATCGGTGACGAGTCCTGAAATTGTACCCCCCAACTTAAGATAGAAATCAATTCCGGTAACGGCAGCGCCATTGCCAACAGTGATTGGAATCGCAAAAACAGGATTGTTAGTATTCTTATAAAATTCTGCCACAAAACTATCTGCCTGGACATAGAGGCGATATTGTCCCTGGGGCAAATTATCCACTTTGTAAGCACCATTTGAATCTGTTTCAGCATGGTACTTTTTTAACATAATCAGATTTTCAATTTTGAAGGCAAATATCTTCGCCTTTGCGATGGGAAGATTTTCTACCTCGCTCATTACTATTCCTGAAATTGAGCCGCTTCCCATATTCTGGGCGAATGAATTAACGTTGATTAAAAATAAGACCATCAAGAGTCCAAGAGACAAATTTTTTGAAAGCTTCATCTAAACCTCCTTAGTTGAATAGTACATAGTTTCTGGTAACCAATATGAGTTACTGCTCCTTGTTTCATTCAGATACACCCAACGTTAAGTTTGAGTGAATTGTATGCAAGATTTATGCCACGTAGACCATTATGGTGCAATAATTTTTATGATACGATTCAGTTTAAATTGCAGATATCATAGCATCAATTGATAAGTAATAATATTGCAGGCCCATTTGATATAAATAAAAAGAGAATTATTATTACTACATAGTCAGATTAAATATTAACATCCCCCTAAATCCCCCTTCAAAAGGGGACTTGTGAAATTCCCACCTTTGAACGGGATTAGGGGGATGTTGGTTAGTCCGAAATGAAATTATTTCATTAATCTCACTAAGTAGTGATAAGTAATGATATTCAGATTAGATTTTTAAAAGGTTGTAATATAATAATTAACTCTTGCGTTATATCTCTACAATTATTATTTTTAAAATATTAGAAAAGAAGAATATCTTATTATTCGAATTTATCTATATTTTCAAAAAAGATAATTATAACTTATACAAAACTCGCATCGTGAATATAGTCGTGTGCGCAATAATTTCACATATATATGGTTGATGATAATATTTGATGTATAATCTTGCTTACTGCGTATGATAGATTTCTCGTTCTGGTATACGATAATTATCCTTTTATTAATGACAGTTATCCTGGTAAAAGAAATTTTTGAGCCAGAGATTGCAATCTTTTCAGCTTTGTTATTATTAGTTCTTGGTAATATAATTAATGTGAAAGAAGCTCTGGTTGGTTTTTCCAATGGTGGGATGATCACTGTCGGCGTGTTATTTGTCGTTGCTGAAGCGCTAAAACAGACTGGTGTGTTAAATCAATTGGGTTCGTTCTTCCTGGGAAACAACCAAAAAAGTATTTCAAGCAAATTAATTCGTTTTCTTTTTCCGGTATCTACTCTTTCAGCATTTTTTAACAATACCCCGATTGTTGCGATGTTGATTCCCGCAATTCATTCCTGGGCAAAGAAACACGATTATTCAGTTTCCAAATTCTTGATTCCACTTTCTTATGCGGCAATTTTAGGCGGATTATGCACACTTATTGGGACAAGTACCAATTTAGTTGTCCATGGATTGATGATTGAGAGCGGAATTAGAGGGATGTCCTTCTTCGAAATATCTAAAGTAGGAGCACCGATTGCTTTTGTTGGAATATTGATAATTTCTGCACTGGGACATCGAATTTTGCCTGACCGAAAAGAACCGATGATTGAATTAGGTGAGAACACAAGAGAATTCGTTGTCGAATTAAAGGTCGAATCTGATTATCAACATTTAGGCAGTACTATTGAAGACGCTGACTTAAGGCATTTGAAAGGATTGTTCCTTTTCCAGATTGAACGAAAGAAACAAATTCTGGCACCCGTTGGTCCTGATGAAAAAATATTGTTGGGAGATCGATTATTTTTTACCGGTCTCCCTACGACAATCATCGAATTGCAGAAAACACCCGGTCTCTCTCTAATTAAGGATACAAAATTCGATTTGAAGAATTATAATTCGGACTATTTAAGAACTTTTGAAGCTGTTATTTCACCAAGTTCCCCTCTAAAAGGAGTGAATATAAGAGAGAGCAATTTTCGAAGTCGTTATAATGCGGTGATCATCGCAATTCATCGAAACGGCGAACGGATTCAAAAAAAGATTGGAGATATAATTCTTCGAACGGGTGATACGCTGCTTATATTAGCCAAGCATGATTTTTTGAAAAAGTGGTATAACTCTAAAGACTTTAATTTGGTTTCAGAGTCGGAAAATATACCTTCAAAACCCAAAAGTTTCAGTTATTTTTCTCTGGCGGTTTTCATTCTGATGATACTGGCAATGGTATTTAACGTTGTGCCGATCGTTATCGCCACCAGCTCAGCCGCGATAATACTCGTATTCTCAAAGTGTATCTCACGAAGTGATGCACAAAAAAGTATACAATGGAATGTGCTTGTCATTATTGCTTCCGCTTTTGGAATTTCAAGGGCACTTGATAATTCCGGAGTAGCACAATTCCTGGCGGAGAGACTTATTTTAGTGGTCGGTACATTTGGAATTCTTGGTCTCTTAACAGGTGTCTATTTCATGACGAGTTTTTATACAGAAATCATCACCAATAATGCAGCAGCGGCATTAGTTTTCCCGATTGCAATTGCAATGGCAAACCAGGCAGGTCTCGATCCACGACCATTCGCAATAACTGTAGCAATTGGAGCTTCAGCAAGTTTTGCAACGCCACTGGGCTATCAGACCAATTTAATGGTCTATGGTCCTGGTGGATATAAATTCAGTGATTTTTTAAAGATAGGTCTTCCAATGAATATTTTAATTGGAATTATGGCAATTACAATAATTTATTTTTGGTATTTTAATTAAGGAGATATAGAAATGAATAATTTAGTCCCACCACATGGCGGTCAACTGAGACCGTTGTTGTTAGAAAAGGAAGCTCGAGAACATGAAATCGAAAAAGCCAGGACTTTGCCAAAATTGAGAATGAGTTCTCGTGAGACATCTGATTTAATTATGTTGGGTATCGGAGCTTTCAGTCCACTCGATGGTTTCATGCGACAGGAAGATTATATTAGAGTTGTTGAAACGATGCATCTGGCTGAGGGAAGCTTATGGCCTATCCCTATCACCTTATCGATAAATAAAAACCAGGCAGAGAGTATAAGTATCAATGATGAAATAGCTTTAGTTGATGATGAAAGTGATGAATTAATGGGTACTATGAAAGTTGAAGAGAAATATGGTTATGATAAAAAACACGAAGCAAAACATGTCTTTCGTACCGATGATGAAGCCCATCCTGGTGTAGCGAAAATCTATGCCCAATCGGATACCTATCTGGCAGGACCAGTGAAGGTATTGAGTGAAGGCGAATATCCCGATCGTTTTCGTGCATATTATGCACGCCCAATCGAGACCCGTGCAATTTTTGCACAGATGGGATGGCATTCGGTGGCAGGATTTCAGACCAGAAATCCAATTCATCGTTCTCATGAATTTGTCACAAAGATTGCACTGGAAGTAAGCGATGGAATTTTGATCCATCCATTGGTCGGAAAACTTAAAGCTGATGATATTCCAGCGGATATCCGAATGAAATGTTATGAAGTATTATTGGAAAATTATTATCCCAAAGATCGCGTAGTTTGTAGAGTATACCCTATGGAAATGCGCTATGGTGGACCACGAGAAGCAGTGCTTCACGCCATCTTTCGACAAAATTTCGGATGCAGTCATTTAATTATTGGAAGAGACCATGCTGGCGTTGGGAATTATTACGGACCATTCGATGCGCAAAAAATATTTGATGAAATTGGTGATGATGAGTTGGCAATTAAACCGTTAAATATTGATTGGACTTTCTGGTGTTATAAATGTGAAGGAATGGCTTCAATGAAAACCTGTCCACATGGGAAAGAGGATCGGCTTCTTATTAGTGGCACAAAACTGCGTGAAATGTTAGCCAGCGGTGAAAGACCGGCAAAGGAGTTCAGCCGTCCAGAGGTGATTGATATTTTGATGGATTATTATAAAAGTGTGAATAATAAATAAGTGCCAATTCAATGTCATTAAGTTAGGGAAAAATGTGACAAATTTGGAGTGCAATCCCTTTATGGATTGCATCCCGATGTATCTGGACAACGCATAAAGGCGTTGTACTCCTGCATCTTACGATTAACTTAATGATATTGATTACTAATTGTCAATTGTGAATGGTCAATTGTCAATGAAAAATTGAAGGGAAAGAACGATGACGATACAAAAAGCAACTAACATTACCTGGCATCACGCCAGTATCACCCGGGCAGATCGTGAAAAGTTATTGAATCAAAAAGGTGTTGTGATCTGGTTTACTGGATTGTCGGCATCTGGAAAGTCGACGATTGCTCATACGGTTGAAGAGAAATTATTTGATCGAGGTATTTTAACTTATGTTTTAGATGGCGATAATATTCGACATGGCTTGAATAAGAATTTAGGTTTTTCACCTGAAGATAGGAAAGAAAACATTCGGCGTATCGGTGAAGTGGGTAAATTATTCGCTGACGCAGGTATCATTGCGATGACGGCTTTTATTTCACCTTATCGAGCAGACAGAGGTAAAGCTAGAAATTTGCATGAACCAGAGAATTTCATTGAAGTCTTTGTTGATGCACCATTGAATGTTTTAGAGGAACGGGATCCAAAAGGATTGTACAAAAAAGCCCGTGCTGGTGAAATTCCAGAATTTACTGGTATTTCTGCGCCCTATCAAGCGCCGGAAAATCCCGAGATTCATCTGGATACCAGCAAAATGAATATAGAAGAATGTGCGGATGCTGTGATTCAATATCTTGAAGAGAAGGAAATCATTGCGATATAATTTTTCGATTGTTATTTCTAAGAAATACACGAACACATCCTTTCAAAGGTTTTGAACTTTTGAAAGGATTTTTCTCAGTTATAACCACCCTCGTAGTTTGAAACTGGCAAGAAATTTGCGTAGTTGAAAAATGCTTTTAGACTAAATACTCCCGACTAATTCTCATGCGTAAAAAATAAATCATTTCGTTAAAATATGACTTGACATTTCACAAAATTCTATTATATTGAATGAAGGGGGGCCTATCAGTGAGTTTAGTAGCAGGATCAAGTTCATTCTTTATCTGCGGCAATTTCAAGATAAGTCATTCTCCCCATTTTTTGTGGTAATTATTTTCGCTTTAATGTTCTCATAAATAAAAAGAAAATTAAACCAAAAAAAGGTTTATTAATTTGAAAGGAGAGTAGTATGAAATACCATCGCTATTTTTCAAACGGATTTATCTCATTGATTGTAATTCTGGTGGGACTGTTGTTTTTAAGCAACATGGTTTACGCACAATATCCAGAATTTGTATGGGCAAAAAGGGCTGGGGGAGCGAATATTGATTATGGATATGGCATCGCCACAGACTGTTTTGATAATAGCATTATCACCGGAGCTTTTCAAGGCACGGCGACCTTTGGCACCACTACACTGACCAGTGTCGATGATGAAGATATCTTTATTGCCAAATATGATACGTCTGGCAATATCCTCTGGGCTAAACAAGCCGGGGGAATAAATGTTGATGTAGGATGTAGGATCGCTGCGGATTGTTATGGTAATATCTTCATCACCGGATATTTTAGAAAAACTGTGACCTTTGACTCTATCACTCTTAACGAAGTCGGTGGAAAGGGGTTTAGTGATATTTTCATTGTCAAATATGATATGTTGGGCAATGTTCTCTGGGCAAAACAGGCCGGTGGAAATTTAGATGATGGCGGAATAGATATAGATACAGATGAATCAGGAAACATCATTGTTACCGGCTGTTTTCAGGGCACGGTGACTTTTGGATTAATCACGTTAACCAGTACTGGTAAAAGCGACTTTTTCATTGCTAAATATGATGCATCGGGCAATGTTCTGTGGGCTAAGCAGGCTGGTGGAAAGTATGATGATTATGGATGCGGTATCGCTATTGACGGTTCTGGTAATAGCCTGGTCACTGGATTCTTTCAAGACAGGATAACCTTTGGTACAATTGCGCTTAACGCTGCTGGTGGAAAATATGATAGGGACATCTTCGTCGCCAAATATGATGCATCGGGCAATGTTCTCTGGGCTAAACAGGCCGGTGGAACTCTATATGACTCAGGAATGGATATCACTACGGACAGGGCGGGTAACAGTATCGTTACCGGATATTTTCGGGGCACGACAACCTTTGACGCAATTACATTGACCAGTGCTGGTTATGAAGATATCTTCATCGCTAAATATGATGTATCAGGTTATATACTTTGGGCCAAAAGTGCCGGAGGAGACTCGACTGATGTGGGAAAGGGGATAGTTGCGGATAACGCTGGTAATATTTTTTTAACAGGATACTTTCGTAATACAGCATACTATGACGATATCTCACTGAAAAGTTCCGGGGAGTCCGAAATATTTGTTACGAAATACGATGAATCGGGAAATATAACCTGGGTTGAAAGAGCCGGTGGCACGGACGATGACAAAGGAGAGAGTATAGCTATTGATCACCTGGGTAACTGCATGATCATTGGAAATTTTAGTCGCACCGCTAACTTCGGCTCAACCTCATTGAAAAGCAGCGGTAAGGATGATATCTTCATCACCAAAATAATTGAGAAACCAGTATTAGCTAATTTCACGGCTTGCCCAACACAAGGGATTGCACCTTTATCCGTTCAATTCACCGATCTTTCCCAGGGCAACATCACCAGTTGGCTGTGGGACTTCGGCGATGAGACGACCAGCACGCAGCAGAATCCAGTCCATGTTTACGATCCGCAGGAAGATCCAAAATATACTGTCTGCTTAACAGTTACTGGTCCCGAAGGCTCTGACACTGAAACGAAAGTCGAATATATCACGGTTTATCTGCCGGTTAATGCCGATTTTGATGCCGATCGTACGGTTGGTCCGGCCTCTTTCGAAGTTAAATTCAAAAATCTTACCACCGGCAACGCTGATACTTATGAATGGTCTTTCGGCGATGGCTGTTATAGTCACGAGTTTGAACCCTCTCATCTTTATGATGTGCCTGGTAGCTATAATGTCTACTTGAAAGCTTCCGGTCCTGGTGGGAAGGACTGTGAACATCGTGTGGGATTCATCACGGTTTATGCTGACTCTGGCTATCTTTGTTTAAAATTTGTGAAAGGCAGCCATGCCTGGTGGGAAGAGCCATGGGATAATGCCATTGACGGCGATACCTGGGGCTGGGATGGTACTGCCACGGTTGAAGGCGATACGGCCTATGGAATTTTTGAATTCAAAAACCAGGATATCAAAAAAATAGATCGTTTTCGCCTCATGAGCAATACTGGTGTGTATTTCAAGGACCGTTGGGTCAAAGCTTTCAGAGTTCAGATTTCGACTACCGGCAAATTAGCAACCGATTTTACAACTGTTTTAGATACAGTCAAAAAAGATGGCGAATGGGAGACTTTTAAAATTAATCCGATCGATGCCAAATATGTGAAACTCATTATTGATGAACCGGCTGCCGGCTGGCGACAGGTTGGTGAATTTGAGGTATGGGAACATATTGTCCTGCCCGATCCCATGCTATCCACTATTGTTGCTACCAGTCCGCATTATTCCACTGGCATCGATCCTTCGACCATTAATCTAACGCTTAAGGATGAAGTTGGCGCAGCGATCACTGGAAAGGCTGGTAAAATTAAACTTTATGCTACAGGATCGGATAACGAGTTTAGTGCAGTCACTGAAACAGCAAATCCTGGTATTTATACTGCTACCTTAACTACAATAACGCCCGGCGTAAAGATAATCGGGGCAAAGGTGCAGGGAATTGATATCCGCTTTGCCAACCCAACCGATAGTACTCTTTGTACTGTGGAATTTACTGAACTGCCGTTGGTGCTATCGTCTTTAAAATTAGTTGCTTATTCAAATGCCTATCCTAGCGAAGATTGGACCAACGCCATTGATGGAGATATTAAAGGCTGGGATGGCACAGTAACAGCAACTGGCTGGCCACCGTTTGCGATCTTTAAGTTATCTGATGACGGGATTCACACCATTCACAAAATCAGAATGATGACGGATACTGGTGTCCGTTTTGCCGACCGCTGGGTGACGAAGTTTCGTGTGCTGGTCTCAACCTCAGGGACGAATGATTCGGATTTTAAGCTGGTTCTGAATGAACATCAAACTACCGGGGATTGGCAGGCTTATTATTTTGTAATGACCGATGCGAAGTATGTAAAATTAATCATTGATGAGCCGAACACGACCTGGCGCCAGTTGGGTGAGTTTGAGGTCTATGAGATGGAATCGCCCGGTCCAATTTTCACAAACAAATTTATTGTAAAATCCAATGAAAGTCACTCAAGCCTGGCACCAGACCGCTTTGCATTATTGCAGAATTATCCCAACCCGTTCAATCCAGAAACGACTATTCGGTACGATCTGGCAGAAGCTGCTCAAGTTACGATAGTTGTTTATAACATTCGCGGACAGGAAGTCAAGACGTTATTGGATGCAAAGGAATATGCCGGACGTTATACGATCAATTGGGATGCAAAGGATAATTTTGGTGTTCCGGTGACGGCAGGTGTTTATCTGTATCGTATCATGGCTGAATATAATGGTCAACTATTCTTAGAGACGAAGCGGATGGTATTACTTCGATAAATTTAAACAAGATATTCTTTAGTAAAAATTACAAACCGAATCATGAAATCACTTGACGGTTCATAATTCGGTTTTTCATTTAAGCTGAGAATTGGAAATCCAAATCATTGTCACCCAATTCCCTAACCTGGACAAGCCAGAGCCAAAAAGAAATATTAGCTCACAAAAACTGAACGAACACAAAATCAAATCCCAAAAATCTTTTTTTTGTGTCCTGTTCAGTTTTTGTGTCCAAAATATTTTTGATCTTTGGGCAAGAAGTTCACTGTTTAGGAACTAATTACCCATTTACCCATTATTTCCGAGAGCCCTTCCGTTTCCGAAACGCCTTTTTTATGCCAAATGCTGATTCCCTGCCATCACAAATTCCATCGCCATTCCGATCGATAAACTGGTCTTTTTTTCCTTGCTGCTTACCTTTGCCCATTTTATTTTCGATTCGATCATCAATTCCATTGGCATTCTTGTCGATAAATCCTTTTAGCTGTTTTGCTGCGGGACCAACATTTGTGCTGTCAATATTGTTTATTAAAGCAGTAGAATCAATTTTTCCAATATTCTTTTTGGATTTGATCTTGGTGGAATCTTGGTGCTGTCCCAGACCAGTATTCACAATAAACAATGATAACAGCAAAAAAAGTAATATACTTTTAAAAAATTTGTATAACATAAGATAACCTCCCCAAACAAAAAGTCCTACAGTTCTGCAAAATGCAAAATTGTCGAGTCATTGCGAGGAGCTTGCGACGAAGTCCAAGATGCGCCTTGGTGTGCAATCCTCAGATTTTTAATGAATTATGAGATTCCTTCGTCCCGATAAATCGGGACTCGGAATGACTTCTATTTCAATTTTGCAGAAGTCTAAAAAATTCCTTATACCTTTATACCTTATTCCGTCCATCCACTCAATGTTCCAAACTTTCACCTTTGATAATCGCCACAACATCAATTGGCAACATATCATGTTCAAGGGCAATATCTTTTATTAACTCATCTGTCTTCGCTTCAATCCATAATGGTTCCAAAAGGCGGAACACCTGTAATGGTGAACACCATCAATGCAATGGTAAGGACAGAAGACCAGAGCAACTCTCGTTTTTTATTTATTGTCATTTTATATGTCCTTTCTTATATTACCAATTAATCTTCAATTATTTTGCAAAAAAATCTACTAACCGCAAAGAACACGAAGTAGCGGGAGATCATAAAGAAAAATAATTTTGAAAATTTTTGTAGCTTTTATTTTCTTTGTGACTTTGTGGTTAATTATTAGTTGCAGCTTTGCAGTACTAAGGTTATCAAGTTAAACTTGCAAATCCTGTCCTATCAATGGCTAAAACTCAAATTCCAGACCGATTAATACAGAACGATTTGCATAATCATACCAATAACTATTTGATTGATTATCCAACCACTGGTAATAAAGATAAAAAACGATTGCTGCTCCATCTCTAAAATTGATGCCTATATTTTTTCGTAAGCTTGCCCAGGCTGTTTTGCTTAAATCTTGTCTTAAGATTGATGAATCATAAGTTTCTGCATCTACATAAATCCCCTGTGCTGAATAATTTTTCGTCGTGTAATAGCCAGCTAATTTCAAAGTGATGTCGAATGGTAACAGTTGCGTCAGTTCGCTTCCAACAGAATAGCCTTCGTGACTCATCGGGTCATCAAAGAGCTGGGATTCCTGGCTATAGCTGTAAGACAATCCAGAGACAAATCGATCTGAGCCGCTTAAAATTTTGCGTTGCTGGTATTGTACTGCCAGACCGGTCTTTTGCGTTATCGATTGCGCCAATCGAAGCCAGAAAGTAAGTTGTGAAGCCGACGTGGTTTCAAGCTGGGTATAGGCTTTGGGTGAAAGGTACCCCATTCTCCCATGACCGCGACCGTGACCATTATCGGAAATAGAAAATTGATTTACCGTAGATAAGTAAGACATCTGCGTCAATGCTGAATCCGGGGTGAAATACGTCTCACCCGTTGAATTTGGATAAATTTTATAATGGAAGCTTATCCCTCCAATTAAGGTGGTTCGGGTTGGGAGGCTTTTATGACCTTGCAAACTGGTATTGACTTTCCAATTGTTCAATTCGTTTAATTCTTTATATTGATTATAATTTATTGAGCCATTCCAGGTTATTCTCATTTCCTTCAACAAGAATTGATGCTGCAAATAAGAAGTGACGTTGAAATAATCGTATAATTGATAATCGCTTTTATTGATTCTTTGTTCGCCATAAAATCCCCAGCGTGTCGTTTCAGTACCGCCCCACAATCCCAATTGATGCCAGTAAAAATTTCGTTCCATGATCGAGTTGAATCGGGAATAGTTGCCGTAATAACCGATTGCAAAACTTTTAAATTCCTTTTCCAGACCAAAATCAATTGAAGATACCCAGCTATTTTGAGTTTCGGGCAGACGAAAAGGATTATCATTGTATTCCTGGTCGTAAGTTAAACTGAAGTTCCACTGAGCATTTAATGGCACAATTGCAAGTGATGTTCCCATAATCCCGATTATTAATAAAATTCTTCCCATGCTGTTCACGTTCCTACCATCTCCGTTTGATGTATTCAATTTGATTTAAAATAAAAAAGCTCAAACCGATTCCATCCATTTAATGCAGATGGAATCGGTTGCTGTTCAAAAAAAGTAGTAGCTCCTATAGTTTTAGAAGCTACGAATGATTTCACGATTTTAAACCTTATTTGTTTGAACCTCGATTTGAGCTTCCTTTGCCTTTCGGACCTGTTCCGTCACAGCCACCGGTTTTGGGACCGTTTCCAGTGCCATCTTTTGGTCCGATACCTTTATTTCCAGTTCCATCGCCAGGTCCGTAACCACCCTTGTGTCCTTTCCCTTTTTGATTGGCTTGAATATTATCATTAATACCATCACCATTCAGATCGACAAAACCCTTTGATCCTTTGCCCAATCGATTTTTGGGTCCATTATAATCTGGATCTAAGCCATTGGGAATTCCGTCACCATCATGATCTGGAGCGTTATCGTTATAGCCATCTCCGTTTTCATCGACAAAGCGGTAGCCATGCTGAATTTGACTCCCAGCGGTCTCTGGTTGCTGCGTTTTTTTCATATCTTTCTTTTGCTCTTTAATCTGGTTTTTAACCTGATTTTTATCATTCAGTTTGATCCGTGTTTTGGTTGTATCTTGTGCCAGAGCAAAAGTTACAAATGAAATACTCAAAATGACTGCCATAATGCTTGTGATTAAATTAAAGCGCTTCATGGTAAGACCTCCATAGATTAAATTATTTTTTTGTTGTTTGGTTTCAAATTTATTATCGAATTCGATTGTTAGTTATTCAATTGTCGTGCCAAAAATTAAATTATCATTTAACATATTGAATTTAAGGGCCTAACAATGACTGGCAATTATTACATACCTTTGCAATTTTCGACTAATTGGTCGAATGATTAGACGAGATAGGCGAGGCGAGTGACGGTTGCAGATTCTTGCCTCAAATCATAGATGCACCAAAATTGAAAAATTTAACTTGACTTTTAAAGAGAATTTTGCAATATTTGTTATAGTTGTTTTTCAATTCAAAAAAGGATTTAATCTAACGTAATTCATTAGAGGTGATATCTGATGACAATTAAAGTAACTCCAAATGGATTAATTATACCAGGTGAGTTTTTAGAAGGAATTGAAGAATTCGAAATTTGGAAAGAAGATGGGTTAATTGTTTTAATTCCAACTAATGAGCCAGATCCAATATTAGAATTTGGAAAGCACCCAGTCATAAGTGGTGTTCCTGATGCTTCGGTTAATCATGATAAATACATTTACGGGTAGACATAATGAACCCTGTTTTCCTTGATTCAGGATATATTATCGCACTTGAATCTGCTGATGATCAAAACCACCAGGCTGCATTAGAACATTGGCGACGCATTTCAAAGTCAATCCCCCCATTAATTACAACATCCTATATTTTCAGCGAAGTTACAACTTTCTTCAATAGCCGAAATCTTCATGAAAAAGCTGTACAAATTGGCAATCGATTGATAAAAAGTGCTTCAATAAAATTAGTTCATGTGGGACAAACTTCCTTTTTTGAAGCCTGGAATTATTTTGTACAGCATCAGGATAAAAAATATTCATTTACAGATTGTGTTTCCTTTGTGCTCATGAAGCGTTTTAATATGCGGAAAGCACTTTCGTTTGACAAACATTTTATAATGGCCGGCTTTGAAACGCTTCCTTAAAGATACCTTAGTTTTTTCATTGTTAATTAGACATAATAAATCTATCGACTTATAAATTTTCTAATTCTTCAATCCTTTTTTCAATTTTTCTTCTTACTTTCACATCTAAATCCCAGTAATCAAGAATTTCTTGAGTTTTGGTTTTAGTGTTCATAAAGCCAATATAAAATGGATTGTGTGTGATTGTTTTAACTACAATCGGTTGCCAGCCATCTATTTCACCCAAAGCCTCTGCTAATTTTTCACATGCATAGCAGACTATTTCCCCCTCTTCGGGTAGCAGATCGTCGCCGTCCATATAACCATATTTGTTAAATAGACTGTAAGCTTCTGAACAAATTTCTTTCAGGCTCGATTCTTTAGTCAAGCTAAACATGGGATACTCCTATTAAACTCTAACACAATTCCTTGCTTGTTCACAACTCTCACCACTCACAGATCACAACTAGCCATTCACTTATTCTTTAGCCCCAACTTCTCCAACCTCGACCGCAAATGCCGTTCCGTAATTCCCAGCAATCTCGCCGCAGCACTTTGATTACCACCGCTCTGATTAAGGGCTTCGGTAATCATTGCTGTTTCATACGCTTTCATTTTATCTTCATACCCTTGTTCTATGTGGTGCGGATCTAAAATCGATTGTTCTCGCACAATTTGCATTTGTTGTGGAAGGTCGTGTTGGGTAATGTATTCCCCTCGACAAAGCACAACCGCGCTTTCGATGATATTTTCCAGTTCTCGAACATTACCCACAAATTCATATTTCATCAATTTATCCAGCGCTTCACGGGTGATTCCTTTCACAGGTTTTTGATTTTCTCGGGCATATTTCTGGATGAAGTGATCAATAAGGGCGGGAATGTCAGTTTTTCGCTGGCGTAGTGGCGGAATCCAGATAGAGACAACATTTAGTCGATAATACAAATCTTCTCGAAATTCACCTGATTTCATCATCTCTTCCAGGTTGCGATGGGTCGCTGCAATAATGCGGACATCTACCTCAATTGTTTTATTTCCCCCGACTCTTTCGATTTGACCGAATTGAATAGCTCGAAGTAATTTAACCTGAACAGAAAGTGGAACATCTCCAACTTCATCAATAAAAATTGTCCCGCTATTTGCCTGTTCAAAACGACCGATCCGCTGCTGTGTTGCGCCTGTAAAAGCTCCTTTTTCATGACCAAACAGTTCGCTCTCCAACAAATTTTCTGACAGCGCAGACATATTGACAATTACGAATGGTTGATCTTTGCGGGGACTGGCAAAGTGAACAGCTTTAGCGATCAATTCTTTGCCAGTACCGCTTTCGCCTCGAATCAGAACTGTCGCTTTGCTGGGCGCAACCCTGGCTGCGGTGTTCAATACCTGTTCCATTTCACCGCTTTGCGAAATGATGGCATCGAATTTAAATCTTTGTTGTAGTTGTTCTTTTAAAAGACGATTTTCAGCAACGAGCAGTCGTTTTTCCTGCACCCGCTGAATTAAATTTTCCAATTCATCAAGATCAATGGGTTTGGTGAGATAATCATAAGCCCCTGCTTTCATAATTTCAACTGCATCCTCTATACTTCCAAAAGCTGTCATGACTACGACATCGATATCAGGATTTAGCTCTTTGATTTTTCTAAGGACTTCAGCGCCATTCCATTCAGGCATGCGGTAGTCAGTCAGAACTAAATCAATGGTATTTTTCTCAGCGATTTCATATCCCTTGGGACCACTCTCCGCTGTAAAAATTTCGTATCCTCGCCTGGTGAGAAAGCTTTTCAGTGAAATTAATTGAACTTGTTCGTCATCGATGATTAATATTGATAAATTCTTCATAATTTGTCATTTGAGTTTTATTAGTAATTATTCAATTGCGACGTTATTTTAAATGATTTTTCCATCCAAAAACGTCTTACCCACATCCCTAACTCTGCTCTCAAAGAGAGAGGGCGATGGCGAGATGGTTTAATTAGTCCCTAAATCGGAAAGTTGTTGTTTTTTGTGCAAGAAAATTTTTTAGCACACTGTACAACCTATTCAATTTTTCATACTTATAAAGTCAATTTTAACCTCCCCCACAGATTGAAGAAACCCGCAGATAAAATATTTAGAAAAACATCTGTGGGATTTATTCAATCTGTAGGGGAATTAATTAAAAGAACTTCCCTGATTTCAATTTTTTGGTTCTGGCTTGACCAGGTTGGGAGTTACAAAAAACCTTATTCTTGTACTTGAAACTTTAGTAGAAAGTGAAAGGCATCTAACCCCAAAACCTTATCACCTTATTCGATATGAAAATCGAATATTACAACCAAGCAGAAAAATAAGGTAATAAGGTAAAGCGGGAGGCACATCCTTGATCTACTAAGGTTTGGGATTATAAAATAAGGTTATTTCGTTTTAAAAAATTCTTCGCTTTTGCGATTCCGCTGTTAGTAATTAGTAGAGAAGCTCTTAAGATGTGCTCTAACAATGGAAATTGGCTCAGAATGAAAAAGATTTGGTGAATAGTTACTTTTATTATTTGGAATTTAATTTCCCTTGTCCAATTTTCATTGGCATTCGCATGATGAAACTTGTTCCAGACTGATCGTCACTTTCGACAAAAATCATTCCCCCATGCTCTAAAATTATCCGCTGGACAATACTGAGCCCGATTCCGGTTCCTTTTGCCTTCGTCGTAAAATAAAGGTTGAAAATTTTTGACCTGATCTCTTGAGGGATTCCTGGTCCATTGTCTCTTACGATTAATTCTATTTCCTGATCATTGCTTTGATTGATTGAAATATCAATGCTGCCGTTTTGTTTGATAGCATCAATGGCGTTCTGGATTAAATTCATAAAAACCTGTTGCATCTGTCTTCGATCCCAATATACTTCACCATCCCAGTTTAAATCTGTCGATAATTCAATCTGATGATCAGCCAGAAGGGATTTATATTGCTGACGAATATAATCGATGAAATCAGATAGATTAAACAGCTCAGGATTAATCGGCTCGGGGCGGGCAAAACGCAAAAAGTCCTGCACAGTTTCATTCATTCGCTTCACTTCTTGATTGACCAGCCGAGCAAGCTGATGATATTCTTTGCTGTTATCTTTTGGCTCAAAATCCTTGTCCAATTGTTGAACAATCGTACCGATAGTATTTAATGGATTCCGAATTTCGTGTGCCACACCCGATGCTAATTCACCCATTGCCGTTAATCGCTCTTTTCTTTGAACCTGGGCTTCCATTTTTCGTTGTTGGGTCAAATCCCGAATCACTAAAATTGTATTTTCAATCCCATTTTCATCTTTAAAAACATTTTTAGAAACCAACAGATACTTGTTCTGATTTTGGATCATACACTCTATCTGTTCTAAGGTTGCAGAAGATGTCAAAATCTGTTCACAGTCAGCTTCGCTAAATATTTTTGAAAATGAATTGCCCAATACTTCTCGTTCTGATTTTTGAAACAAAGATTCAGCAGTTTTATTGAAGATTTTTATTCCATCCTGTTGATTAAAAACAACAATAGCATCGCTGACATTTTGAATGATATTTCCAGAGTAGGTTTCCACAACCTGGTATTGCCGTTGTAATAGATCAAAGTTTTGGCGAACCATAATCAAAGTGAATACGATAATTCCGATGACAAAAAGCACCAAAGATATAATAATTATTCTTCGATAAATTCGAGCCTTGATCAGGTTCAGTGGTTCTAATGACAATCCCAGGCGAAATAAACCGACTGAAATACCTTCAAAAAAGAATGGATGCACGGCTTCTAATAATTCAAAAGAGCCAAATTGAGACATTCGTGTGGCGAATAATGAATCCTGTAACGACTGTTGAAGAAAAGATGAATCCAAAATTCTGTCTAATTCTGTTACGTTACCCGATGCAGCGATAATTCCAGAGGTATCCTGCAGTGCCACATAAACGATGCCAGGGTTGGCTGCCAACTGTTTCAACAGGGTACCAAAGCCAATCTGTTTCCGAAATTCGAGTAAATTGTTGGCGTCCAGGTTCAATACGATCGCACTTCTGTTTTTCGCTGCAATCGCCACTGCATAGCGATAGCCTGTTTCGTAACTGGCTTCTTTCAAACCAATGATCAAAGTATCTTGCTGGCCCTCAAAAATCGGCTGAAGAATAGTAGCGGGTGATATCTTTGGCTGAATACCCTCATGAATCGGATGGTGGTTACTAAACTGTTTGGTACCGTTTCTGTTAAAAATATTGATACGATATATATTATTCTCTTGAGCAAATCTGTTTAAAAAGGTGTTGCTTATCTCACCTTTTTCATAAAGATATCGAATAAAACCCGCATTGTTTAACAACCTTTCTTCCAAAAATACTTCTAAATACTCATAAGTGAGCAGGGCATTGTTTGAAGAGACTAACACGGACTCCAATAAGGTATGAGCTTGTTTTTTCATTAAATCTAAAAGCTCTTTCTTGCTTTGTTGAAGTTCAATCAAAGCCGAGCAGAACATCAAAATTGCTAATACCAAAAAAATTAAAATTAAACTTCGGGGTTGAAGAAAGCGCTTGTTAGTTGGCGTAATCCTATTCATAATCTTCCAATGAAATATAAATGATGAACTACCAGCATATTAGCACCTCGCTCAGTATCCGATCGGAGTTTACTCGTTCTAAATAATTAATATGAACGAATCGGATTATTAGTGACGAAGATTTGCGGAGTTCAAATCTGGTATGGATAATTTTGCGATCTTTATCATAGCTTAATGCCATGGTACCCATATTTGATAAAATAAATGGGGTAATAATTACTGAACCATTCCATCTTCCGCAATTTACTCCTATTTTGCGCATGGGGTAAAATGTAATATTTTCGCCCGCGTAATAAGGAGTAGCGTATCGATAATAATGGATTCGAAGGGTAGGAATATAAAATCCTATTCCCTTCGAGTTCATTCCTATATGTAGGTTCATATAAAAATATTTAAATCTATTTCTAAAGATAACCTTCTCCAATCTCCATTGTATGAAATCAATTTTCCTTTTTCTTAATTCTTTATTCGTTCTCTCAGAAATAAGATTCATTACTCCACCTGCCATTGCTGTGTAAATCATCTCTGTTTGTTTGTGTTCCGGAAATTTTCTGCAGATATCAACCAGATCGCTCATCGATTCATATCCACTGACTGCCCGATGATCAAACATTCTAACCAACCGTCGCATATCCTGGACTACACGATAGCTATCACGAAAATAAGGATGGATGAGACGGGGCTTGTGATTTGAATCTATTTTGTAAACCGAACTATGGATGATACTATCTTTTTCTGAAAATGACACCAAAATTGAATCAGCATCGATTTGATCTATTGACGAAATTAATATAGGATCGTCTAAAGAAAATAAATATTTCGGTGAAAGGAAATAGAACAAAATAAGAAATATACAACTGTTATATTTTATCGTCTTATATGTTTGTTCTAAATCGTGCATTATGGATGTAGTTCTTGTATAAAGATTTTACAAAATGTAGGGCACAGAGTGTAGAGAGTAGGGCGTTACAGAATGTGTTTTACGCCCTATTCCCTTTTCCCCATGCCCTGCAAATAACTCCTCAGTTCAAGGCAAACCTTCGCTAATCCAAATAATTATCTTCACCGAGTATAGCGACAATCTCCCCAAAATAAACCCGATGATAATCCTTTAGCGGATAGTTGGTATGAATACGGTGATCAAGAAAATGATCTGGCTTTAAATCATCCCAATAGATTTTTCGACATTCAATGATGAGTTCTGCTTCAGCAAAGGATGGGGCAGCCACTTTCGTCGAAGCGATTGGCTGGAGTCCTGATTCAGCAATTTTATCGCCATAACGTCCAGATTTAGAACCTAATAGCTCAAGCGCCTGACGATACTTTTCAGGGAATGCACATAAAGTGAAAGTCTCATACTTTTCCATGAAATTATGGGTATAACGAGTTGGACGAACAACGACCTGGACAAACGGTTTATTCCACATCACGCCCAGGCTTCCCCATCCAACCGTCATTGTATTGAAAGTATTTTTTCTAAAATCTCCCGCAGTTAATAGCATCCATTTATTTGACCAGAGATCAACATTATTCAAAATAAATTTATCTGTCGGAATGGTGTTCAAAGACATAATAATCTCCTGATATTGTTATTCAACTTATGAGCGTAAATATCGGTTCAAATCCGTTGAATCGCTACTGGCGGCAGCCAGACGTTCAATCTGTATGCCATCTAATTTCATTATCTCATCGCTTTCTTCAAAGCAATCGGTGCCCTGAGTTTTTGGCGAACTCTCAGGTTCAAAATCTCCACAAAAACCGAAAATGCCATGGCAAAATAGATATATCCTTTTGGAATATGAAATTTCAACCCTTCTGCCACAAGAGTCACGCCGATAAGAATCAGAAAGCTGAGCGCAAGCATTTTTATTGTTGGGTGAGCATCAACAAAATTACCAATCGCTTTCGCTGATAACATCATGACAGCAACTGCAATTACAATCGCTAAAATCATGACCGCCAGATGCTCAGCCATCCCGACGGCTGTGATCACCGAATCAAGCGAAAAGATAATATCAAGAATCATGACTTGAATTAACACACCCAAAAAAGTCGCAGGGGCAGGCTTTTTGGAGTCATCTTCTTCCAGTCCTTCGAGACTATGATGAATTTCAAGGGTACTTTTTCCAAATAAAAATAGCCCACCGATAATCAGAATCAGATCTCTGCCAGAAAAAACCTCATTAAATACAGCAAACAATGGTCTGGTTAATGTCATCACCCATTTGATGGATAACAATAATAAAATTCGGCTGATCATTGCCAGCGCCAGACCAATAATTCTGGCTTTGTTTCTTTGTTTTATAGGAAGTCGTGAGACTAAAATCGATATAAATACAATGTTGTCTATACCCAGAACGATTTCAAGCGCTGTAAGCGTTGCCAGAGCAATCCAGGCTTCTGGTTGGGTCAACCATTCCATAATTTTCTCCAGTTCTTTTTGTCGTTGAGTCTTCGAGCTTATAACGATTTCAGATTAAATTTTGAATAAGGCAATAATAAAATTTCACCATCTGTAGATAATTTTCAATCGAAATTCTTTCATTTACACCGTGAATCCGATTAAGGTCTTGTTGTTTTAGAATGATTGGAATAAATCGATACACATTTTCCGACAATTTAATGAAGTGGCGGGAGTCGGTCGTGGCAATCACTAAAAAAGGGGCAACGATTAATTCAGAAGTTGCGGTTTGATAAATAGTCTTTTTTATTATTTCATATCCCGCTGCATGAATATCTGCAACTGGTGGAGGATTTGATGCTACACCTAATGTGTCAATTTTTATCTGTGGATTATTAATGATCTTTGTTACATATTCGATAACAGAAGCGACAGACTCGCCTGGCATAATTCGTAGATTGATGACTGCTGCTGCATGCATTGGTAACACATTTTCTTTATCACTTCCTTTGAACATTGTTGGGGCTGCCGTTGTTCGGATATTTGCGTTCATGGCTGGTAATTCGCTTAATTTTCGTTCAATAAGAGGGCGTGTTAACCAGATATTGGCGAATATCATTTTTTGAAAAAACGGTATCTCAGTAGCAATATATTGGAAAAGTTGGGAAGCGAATTGCATATTGTCAGGAAAGGGATTATTTTCAAGTTTGGTGATTGCTTCACTTAAAATCCCAACAGCCGTATGCTTTGGCGGCATAGATGAATGCCCGCCTTTGGTCTCAACTTTAAGTTCAAGGGTTAAATACCCTTTTTCAGCAATACCCATCAGTGCGACAGGTTTGGAAGTGCCAGGAATAATTCTGTTAACAATGACTCCACCTTCATCAAGAACAAACTCAAATGTAATATTTCTTGATCGAAGCAACTCGGCAATTTTCACTGCGCCCTGTGATCCACCAATTTCCTCATCATGACCAAAAGCAAAATACACCGTTCGGTTTGGTTGAAAACCTTCCTGTAACAATAATTCAACTGCTTCGAGAATGCCCATTAAGCCGCACTTGACATCCAATGCTCCTCGTCCCCATAAATAGCCATCGGCAATCTTTCCATCAAATGGCGGCTGATTCCATTGTTCCAATGTTTCTTGTTCAACAAGAACGACATCCTGGTGCGCCATTAAAAGAATCGGTTTAAGCGTTTCGTCCTTTCCCTGCCAGGTATAAAGCAAGCTATATTGATTCACGATTTCTTTTTTCAGTGATTTGTGGACATGAGGAAATACTTTTTCCAGATATTTATGTAAGCTCAGGAATGCGTCACCATCGAATGTTGTTGAGTCTTGATAGGATATGGTTTGAAATTGAATAGCCTTTGCCAGGTGATCCGTAACTTTATCAGCATCCAGGAATATCTGGGGCGCTGTCTTGATTTCAAATTGATTTGAAGGTGTGGTGAAAAGAAAAGTTTTTATTAAAAGAACGGTAACGAATAGAATAAGAACAAGAAAAATAAAAGATAAGATTTTCCTCACTGAAATTGTCTCCATTAATTTATTAAAAATCCTTCTGTTAAAATTGATGTAATTTTTTTATTAGTAACTTCATTAACAAAAAAATTAAAGTGCAAAATTTCTTTTAAGTTTTAAAATTTGGTTTAGTCCCCTATTTAGCACATATAAATATCCATCACTATCAACAAATAATCCCGTAGAACGATAGAACGCAATGTCATCAGAAGTTGCTATCTTACCTAAATATTTTCCATCGGTATCAAATAATTGTATCCTCAAATTGTCAGTTTCTGTTACATATATTATATTGTTTTCTTTATCTATTGCGATACTATGTGGATGGCTAAAATGACCAGATTCATTCCCTTGTTTCCCCCAAGATAAAATAAATTCTCCATTTTTAGTAAATTTTTGAATTCTATGATTGTAATTATCAATTACATAAATATTTTCATTTTTATCGATTCCAATTCCTAATGGATTATTTAGTTTACCAATTTCCTTACCAAATCCTCCCCATTGAAGGATAAATTTCCCTTCTTTGCTGATCTTTTTTACTTGATGCAATCCATCCGTACAAGTTATATAAAGATTTTCTTCTTTATCCATTGTAATACCATAGGGCATTATCAATATGCTATCGCCTGTTTCATGTCCAATCTGTCTAATGAATTCTCCCTCAGTAGTGAATTTCTGTAATCTATTATTGAAATGATCAGCGACAAAAACATATCTATCATCATCAACTAATATCCCTCTAGGACTATCAAACTCTCCCTCAACTATACCTTTTTTGCCCCAAGTTTTTATAAACTCACCTTTTGCTGTGAACTTTTGTACTCTATGATTATCTCCATCACTTATAAAAAAGTTTCCTTGTTTATCAAGAAATAGGCCTCTTGGATTATTAAGTTGACCTGTCTTTTTCCCTGGTTGTCCAAATCTAAATACTATTTCAAAAAGTAATAGCTTTTCATTTTCATCTTTCTCAATTTTTAAGGTGAGTATTGTATTGAGAAGGGCATTTTGAAGATCTTTGCAGCCTCCAGGTGTCGGAGTATATTCAATGCATCGCCATTGTCTTAAATCGAATGGTACATCTAATAAGCTTTGCGTTATAATTATTACATTTTTATTTGTAGCATGACAAAGGCCAAGTTCATAAAGGACATTTGGGTTTTTCTCAGTGAGATCTGCAATTATTATATTAGCCTTTTGAATATTTTCCCATATATTAATCATTATTGGTTTAATATCATAAATCTCATCTGCTCTGAGACATTTCATGCCTATCTGTTCAATTGTTGGCTTAATTATATATTTGTATAATTCCTCAAATTGATCTCTAAATGGCATAAGAACGAAACATAAATCCTTTTCAATTTCTTCAACCTTTCGTCTAAATATTTCAATATTATTTATCATAATAGGCTCTCCATTTCATTAAAAGAATAAATTTACTTTATAACCTAGCGCAGCAAAGCTGCAAACAAAATCTTTTGAAAAAAGTTTGTTAAAAAAACAAACTTTTATAAGGATATAGTATATGTGAATCTAATTTATTAGTTATAAAAATTCTAGATTCTCATCCAAATTTATTTTTTAAGCCTAATTGCTTCATAGTCAAATTGCTTCAGAGCAATAACTAATTCAACCTCTGAATGTATATGATTTTTAAATTTAGTTGCAGCTCTGGCTATCATATTTTTAGAATGTGCATCGCTGCCGCCAATTCCAGGCTTTATTAATTTTTTTGCTAAATTTTTCGCCATTTCATTTTTCTCATCACAAACTTGACCGTTAATTATTTCTACTCCATCTAATTCCTTCAGTACATTTAAATCATTCCAATTTAAGTCAAGATTTAATCCTTTTTTTTGCATGCTTTCAAAAAGATTGCATCCTCCTGTTACATGATAAGGATGGGCAACAAATATAACACCCCCAACCTCATGAACATACCAGCATAAATCTTCAAGAGATATTCCTTCAGGAACATCTTTATAGTATCCATAAACCAACATATCTCCTAGCGTTGTCCGAGCTTCAATCCCACGAAAGACGGGGAAATTCATATCATAACCGATTCTCTGACTAATATTTGCACCTTCAATAAATAAATGATCTGTTACACAAATTGCATCTAATCCTTCATTTTTAGCTCTTACTATTAGTTCTTCAGGTGATAATAGACTACAAGGAGAAGAAATATTGGTATGATTATGCATATCAATTAACATAACTATATTCTAAAGTTATTTGGGGATGATTTTTGATTAATCTTCAATCTGATTTATATTTTTTCATCCTCTTTGAAGTTTGGGCTCTAAGTATTAATTCTTTGGTTTTTTCTTGACCTATAATTGTTGATAATTTATTCTCCCAAAATTTCAACGTTTTACCCTTTTCAGCATTTTCAATCACCAACTTCAGCAATTCATTGTCTGACAATTGTTCTTTGGCTTGTTGAATAACCATTTTTTGCATTGATTGACTTAGATGTTCTAAAACAAGACCTACTCTAAAAAATGGTCTTCTTTCAGGCCTCTTAAGAGTTTCCATTAAAACTGGGATAGCCTCCTCATTCTCATAATTTCTTTCTGCCCAATAAATTAAATCATGACCATACCATAATGCTGTTCTTAAAATAAATGCTAATTCTTTTTTTTCAAGACCTTCAGCAAAATAATCACTATATAATGTTATCTCTTTGAAGATTTCAGAAGATGGCAACAGAGCGAAGCGTTTCCAACGAACAAAATGTTTCTTAAGCATTGTTTGAATTTCTAATACATCTTGATCAATAATACGAACACCTTTTAGTTGCTCCTCTATAAAATGTCTAAGTTTATTTTCGAAGTTTATCATTCCTGGCGGTGTATATTCGTAGAGTATATATCTAAGATCTTGTAAGTCAAAAGGGACATCTTGTTCTGATTGGGTTATAATGAAAACATCTTTACCTAACGTGTGGGCTATACCTATTTCATAAAACACATTTGAATTTTTACCTGTTACATCGGCAATTATAAACCTTGCTTTATTGATCTGTTCCCAAATATCCTCAATTATCTGATGTGGTGAGAAAATGTCATCTGCTTTTCGACATATTAAGTTAAATTCTTCAACAACTTTTTTTATATGATCTACAAAGATTCTAGTAAATGGTTCTTTAAATGGAATTAGGATAAATACTAAGCTTTCTTCAATATCAAAATCACGACCCCAAAACCTCGGAGTTACAAGCATTGCTTTGCGATTCATGCTATAATCCTCCATAAATAGTTAGTAAAAAGAGTCAGAAATATTGAGCGTTTAAAATATAATTTAACCTATTGATTTCTATTAAAATCAGGCTTTCATCCATCGGATAAGAATACGAACATTTTAGAATAATGAGAATATTATCCTTGATCGAATATCTTGAATAACAATTACAAGACTTTTTGATTTTTTAAGAGTCAATGTAAATTTTAATTCCGTACAAGCGAATATATAAAATTTTTAAGTGGTTTTTTTATTTTTGTTCATTAATACCTCAACACACTACTCCTCCCCCCTCGTCTTTCATACTTCAAATCTCGGAGCTGCGCTGCCTTAACATTGATCCGCAAATAATAAGAATTTCCACCAATCCCCGATGGCCTCCAGACTAAACGTGCCTCCCAGCAGTGCATATCTCGATAAATTGTGACCGAATGATTGACAATCCGTTTCTTCTCTAAGTCCAGGTGAGCCGAGTAGTTAATTTTCCAATTTTTGGTCAGTTGGACTTCCACTCCAGAAATATCCATATAATAATTTTTGGTTGGGTTTGCTGGATTAAATTTATTGAGGGAGAAGCTGAAAGATAGCGACATCCGCCAGGGAATATCCAATCCTGAAAAGCGGTCATTCACCTCAAAACGATTGCCGCCTGGCTCATAAAGTCGATCCAGGTATTCCTGTTCGGAAACCTGCTCGCCAGTCGCTTCATCAACAAATACCTGCCCTTCAGTTTCAGGCGTTTTTTCTTTAACTTCTGATTTTTTTTGCCCCTGCAAGGAAAGGCGTGCGCCAATTCGGAAATTAGTCAATCTGAATATCTTTCCTTTGCTCCAGGCATCTTTATCCATGAACAATAGTTGATTAATCCTTTGTTTTCCTTCAATATCATATTTGTAGAAATCATGAGTGGCACTCATACTGATGTTAAAATTTCGAGTTGGGGAAGCTTGAAAAGAAGTTGAGAGATTGGAAAATTTATATTTTTCAGCTTCAAAATTATAAGCAGAGCTAAAATTTATGGTAAATAGATCAAGCTTTTTCTCTTTCTCCCCATCAAGTGTTTTCATCTGGAAAAGATTTCCCAGGCTGAATGAAACGTTTCTTCTGCCGCCACTGGGAACGTAATCCAAGAATCGTTCTTCTTTTATCTCTTTCCCTGTGGTGTCGAGAAACGTGTCAACATAGCCCCACTTCGGATCGGAAAAATCTGGTTGATAGCTGAAGGAAATGCTGGGTGAAACCACGTGCCGAATGGCTTGGACGTTTCCGATTTTCGGCATAAACATTCCGTAAATTTTAGTTGAAGAGTTCAAACTATAAGAAAACGTTCGCCGTGCTGCAAAACCCTGCACGGTATCTTTTTCGACAGCGTTTGTCTCTGGATTGAATTGATTTTCTAAGTAACGGTCGTACCACTTTTCTTCATATTGAACAGATTGTCCCAAGGTCAACCAACCAAAAATTTTCTTTGGGGTATTCATGCTTAAATTAACATTATGATTTACATAACGAGTTGTCTGCTCAGTGATATAACTACCACCTCTTGTCGTACTATTTTGAAGGCTTGAATTATATGAAAAATAAATCGATTGGTACCAGGCAGGTTCATCCGTAGACCTGCGGGATGATGAAAAAGATCGAGAACTCGAACTATTTTTGGATTTTCCGAATATGGGACGCTGGCTCATCGAAAATCGAATTTGAGGAAGCGTTTGGGAAATTTGACCCGTCTCAACATCTCTCTCCTGTGATAAATTGGCGCTTAATGTTAATCGTTTTTCTGGCCAGTTTTTTGAAAAAGTAGCGTCTGAGCGAATCCTTCGATTCAAGCGTGTATCAAAATTTGAGCTGAAATCCTTATAAAAATTTTTATCACTGATAAATTGCCCTCTGATGCCGATGCTCATTGTGGGATCAATCGTATGACTGTGATTGATAATCAAATCCCATCGGCGCTCTTTGCCTCCGCTGACAAAGTTTTTCCTTGTAAAAGAGCCAGAAATACTTCCGTTTAATAAATATCTTACATGATATTTTAAATCACCTCGAAGCACCCAACCGACTCGATCAAAATAATCGACTTTTACGGCTGTATCCCAATAATCACTGGCTGCCCAGTAATAGCCTAAACCTCGAATAAATCGTCCTTCGGAAGCGCTTTGCCCGTATGTTGGAATGATCATACCTGAAACACGTCCTTTTTTATTGGGGAATACGGCAAAAGGTAATGCTGCCACTGGGATGTGCCCGAAATACATAATTACTGGTTTTGCAATCACCTTATCTCCAATAATAACTTTAATACGCCGACTCCGAAAATGGTAGTGTGGATCGTCCTCTTTATCACAACTGGTAAAAAAACCATTGGAAATATTAATGACTTCCTTGGATACTTTTTTCATTCTCTCGCCCAAATAGTAGCCACCTTCAAACTCGGTTCTTCCCTGGATAATCCGTCCCTTTTCAGTTTTATAATTGTAGACCATTTTAAGACCACGCATCACATCTCCAGCATCCGCCAAAGTGGGCAAGCCCCTCCATACGACTGTCATCACTGAATCACCAGGATTATCTGAAGGCTTGTAAACCGTATCAGGAATACCTTCAGCCGTAATTAAATTGGCATCCCAATCCAGCGTGATTTTCTCTGCGGTCAAATGCATGGTTTTATATTTCACATCGGCATTTCCAATGAGATAAATTTTTTTCTCTTCCACACGAGTATCGACAATCGAAGCTTCATATTTAAGGATGGTATCCAGTCCAACAGAAGAAGTTTTCGGAGTTTTCACAGAATCGATTCTGCTTATGATGGAATCTACTTTCGTTGAATCTGATGCGGAAATTCTATTTTGTTGAAGTGGCAGTTCCTGATTCAAATATAATGGCAGGCATTTGCCATTAACTTGAAATGCAATTAAAAAAATGAAAGTTAATATCAACGTATTTAATAAAAATCGATTCTGCATGCTCATTTACTCAATCATAAAAATAAACTCTCCCACAGAATTGAAATCCCGCCGAAACGAGTTTTCAAAATATTTCTATAGGCGAAAATTCAATTCAACACTAAATTTCACCAACGCTTATCAACAAAGTTCCTCAACTTTCACCGGTAACTTCAAACTTTAAACCTTCAGCGTTGTGATATTCACAAAATGAATAAATCTTACGGCTTAACTCCAGTGAGAAACTTTAAACTTTTAATCCCAAATTACCCAATACTTTTCACTCTTCACTTTTCACTATTCCTTTTCCTCCACAACCGATCCAACCGCTCCCTAATCGTCTTTTCATAGCCCTGATCCGTAGGCTGATAGTAAATTTTCGCCTTTTTCCCATCAGGTAAATAATTTTCTTCCACAAAATGTTCAGGGTAATCATGGGGATATTTGTAATCCCTGGCATATCCCTCTTTTTTCATCAAAGCTGTCGGCGCATTTCTTAAGTGAAGCGGTACTGGCTCTGGCGATGATTCCTTTACATCCTGCATTGCCTGATTGATGGCTAAATAAGCGGCATTGCTTTTGGGAACTGAAGCGAGATAGGTTGCTGCTTGTGAAAGAATGATCTGCGCTTCTGGCATACCGACATAATCAATTGCCGTGAATGCTGCGGTGGCAACAACCAACGCCTGTGGATGGGCATTACCAATATCTTCAGACGCTAAAATGATCATCCGTCGTGCAATGAACTTGGGATCCTCGCCGCCCTCAAGCATCCGAGCCATCCAGTAGACCGCAGCGTCGGGATCACTGCCCCGAATGCTTTTTATAAAAGCCGAGATGGTATCGTAATGGTAATCGCCTTTTTTATCATAAATTAGGGTTCGTTTCTGTAACGCTTCTTCAATTAAATTTTTGGTTAAATATCGGTTTCCAGTTTTATCTGGCAAAACCAACTGAGAAGCTAACTCAATGGCATTCAAAGCAATCCGCGCATCTCCAGCAGCATAATGAATTAACACCTCACGAGTTTGATCATCGAGTTGAATGTTTAATTGTTTTAATATCGTATCAGTATTTACCGCTCGATCAATTATCTTTCCGATTTCTTGATCAGTAAGCGGCTCTAAAGTAAAAACCCTGCATCTCGATAACAGCGGCGAAATAACTTCAAACGAGGGATTTTCAGTGGTGGCACCAATCAACAGAATGGTTCCATCTTCAACGCTGTGGAGCAAGGCGTCCTGCTGGGCTTTATTAAAGCGATGAATTTCATCAATGAATAGAATCGTTCGCTTGCCCAGCTTGTTTCGATTGAAACCTGCCTTTTCAATAATCTTCCGAACGTTAGCCACACCAGAAGTTACCGCACTAATCGAATGAAATTCCGACTTTGTTTCTTCGGTAATAATTCTGGCAAGCGTTGTCTTGCCAACGCCAGGTGGTCCCCAGAATATCATCGAAATCAGTTTATCCTGTTCGATAGCCTGATGCAGCAATTTTCCCGGTCCAACCAGATGCTGCTGCCCGATAAATTCATCAAGCGATCTGGGGCGCATTCTTTCCGCTAAGGGTGTTTGTTTCGAACTATTCAAGTTCTCAGTTTTTGTGTCAAATAAATCCATTTTCTGTTCCGCATTTGATGCAGCATTTTGAAGAAGATATTCTTTACCTGAATTATTTATCATCACTAAGACACTAAGTTATAAAGAAATATCAACTACAAATTCAACCAAAAATTACTCAACCTTTCTTAAAACCAATTCCTATAAATCACAACTCACCATTAACCACTCACCAACTACACATCATAATACAAACTCAGTTCATAAGGATGCGGTCGACTTCTAACTTCATTGAATTCTTTGTTTAATTTATGATCAATCCAACTTTCAATTAATTGTTCCGAAAAAATTTCCTCATCTAATAAAAAATTATGGTCTGCTGCTAAAGCATCTAAAGCTTCTTTCAAAGAAGTTGGAAGCGACTTAATCTTTTCTTGTTCAGATTTAGGAATATTGAAAATGTTTATGTCATAAGGACCAAATCCCTCTTTTACAGGATCGATCTTTTTTTTGATACCATCTATTCCAGCCATCAACAATGCCGAAATAGCCAGATAAATATTGCAGGTTGCGTCAGGAGGTCTGAACTCGAATCGTTTCGTTTCTGGTGTATTAGTGTATTTCGGAATACGAATCGCAGCACTCCGATTTGCCAATCCAAAAATAGCTCTTACTGGAGCTTCAAAGCCAGGGGCCAATCTTTTATACGAGATGGTACTCGGATTAGTAAACGCCAACAATGGAGGACCATGATGAAGTATACCACCAATAAAGTACAGAGCCAATTGACTGAGTCCAGCATATCCATTTTCATCATAAAATAGATTATAGCCATTTTTCCACAATTGGATATGAATATGCATACCGCTTCCTGCTTCATTATAAAGCGGTTTCGGCATGAAAGTAACTGTTTTATGATATTTATTAGCGACCATGCGAATAATATATTTAATAGTCATGGTAACATCACCAGTTTTTAACAGTGGATGCTGATGAATTTCAATTTCTGACTGTCCCGGTCCCCCAACTTCATGATGGTGATATCGGACCGGTATTCCACATTCTTCAATATATTGCACCATTTTTGCCCGAAGATTGTAAAGATTATCTAGCGGTGGAATCGCATGATAGCCACCCTGACGGGGGATTTTGTGTCCTAAATTCTGTTCTTCTTCAACTCCTGTATTCCAATCCGCTTCTTCAGAATCAATCTGATAATAAGCGAGATTAATATCATTTACATAAGTAATATGATCAAAAATATAAAACTCAAATTCAGGACTCCAGCGGCTTTCATCAGCAATCCCACTTTGTTTAAGGAATTGTTCAGCTCGATAGGCAACATTTCGGGGATCGTTTTTGAATAATTCCAGCGTGTCTGCTTCATAGGCAGAGCAGATAAAGCTCAATGTTTTTTGTTCCCAGAACTTGTCAATGAGCATTGTGTCAAAATCTGGTATTAAAACCATATCTCCTGCTTCGAGTTTCTTAAATCCAGGAACGCTTGAGCCGTCGAATGCTACTCCACGAGTAAAAATTGATTCGTCAAATTGACTAGCGGGAATTGTTAAATGGTGCCAGCGTCCAAATAAATCACAGAATTTCAAATCAACCATCTCAATATTCTGTTGTTCAGCAAATTCCAGTGCCTGTTTAACCTTTTGAGTCATTCAACCCTCCGCAAATTACATGTCATAATTTGAAATTTACAACAGTGTTTAATTTAATTATTATTATTAAAATAATCCAGTAAAATTTTAGGTAATTGATTGATTAGGTAATTGCGTTATCAGGTAATAAGGTAATCGGGAAAATGGGTAATTGGGCAACAGTTGTTAGAGAAAAGTTATATGTATGAATTTGAATAAGATAATCATTTTGAATATAAAGTGACTGATGAGCTAGGGACTTAGGAGGTATATGAGGTATATAAGGGGTTTGCTACTTTAGAGTGTTGGAAACATGCACGAAAAGCAAAGTTATTTTTTTATGATAAAATCCTTAGAGCTCTTTAATGAAGGTAACAATTTATTAGAATCTTCAATAAAAAAAGTGAATGGATACATAAACTGGACTCAAAATTGAAACAACTGAATTTCACCTAATTACCTTATTACCCAATTACCTAATTACCCAAATTATTTTGCCAATTTTTGATTCCTTTTTTTAATGTCTTCCCAAATCTGATCCATTTCTTCAAGATTCATACTATCCAATGAATTATTGGAATTTATCACTTCTCTTTCCATTTGACGAAATCGGTCTGAAAATTTTTGAATCGACTTTCTTAGCGCATCTTCTGGATTGACGTTGATAAATCGTGATAGATTCACTAATGTAAAAAGGAGATCACCAAACTCCATTTCGATTTCTTCGGGTTGCTGTCGATGGACTGCTTGTTTTAATTCTTTCAATTCTTCATCAACTTTTTCCCAGAGCTGGTGGGCATTTTCCCAATCGAAACCAACCGTTGAAGCTTTCGCTTGAATTCGATAAGCATAAAGTAATGCCGAAAGTTGTTTGGGCACGCCATCAATCACTGAGCGGTCTTTATCCTCTTTCTTTTTCATTTTTTCCCAGTTGACCGTCTGCTCCTCAGCATTACGAACTTTAACATCACCAAAAACATTGGAATGTCGGTGTATCAGTTTTTGGTTGATTCTTTCCAGCACATCAAGAATTGTGAACCGTCCTTCTTCCTCAGCGATCCGCGACTGAAATATGACCTGCAATAAAAGATCGCCCAATTCATTTTTTAATTCGTCGTAATTACCAGAATCAATTAGTTCCAGTACTTCATAAGTTTCTTCCAATAAATATTGCCGCAATGATTCATAGGTTTGTTCACGATCCCAGGGACAACCTTTTTCGCCTCTTAATCTTTCCATAATTTGAACCAGTTTGGTAAATTCTGATTTAATCTTTTCGCTATTTTTCATTCGCTCTGCTCCTTCATTCATTAACAAATAATCTAAAAATTGTATAAGTATACCATTTTTAAACGAAAGAATCAAGTCTCTTTGAACAATTTATGCATAATGTGATAAAAAATTCTTGACTATTTTGATCAATTTATTTATTTTAAAATATAGAATTCAAACATGTTAAGGTTTCAAATTGGATTTCATCTGTGGAACTGAATTATACAGGTCATCAATTACTTCTAACTTATCAATTTGCTGTGGCAAATAGTAAAAAAACTTATGCTGAAAATGTATTTGTTGAATTAAGCCAAGAAAATTATATTGGCTATGGTGAAGCAGCGCTGTCTTATTTTTATCATGAAAGCCCTGAAACAATTAAACGTTTTTTTGATCAAATTCAGCCCATTTTAGATGATGAGTATCCGCTGGCAATTGATTCCATTATGGAACGATTAGAAATAAAATATGAAATGGATTCAAGAAAGAGTGAATTTACCCCTATTTGCTGATGAAAGTTTAAAAACCAGCAAAGAAATTGATAGCTTAATCGATGCCTTTGATGGTATAAACATAAAACTGATGAAATGTGGTGGACTAACCGAGGCAATAAAGATGGTGAAGAAAGCGCGAGATTTGAATCTAAAAGCGATGATTGGCTGCTTTATTGAAAGTTCACTTGGTATAACTGCAGCAGTGCACATTGCAACATTATTTGACTATATCGACCTGGATGGTGCATTATTATTGAAAACTGATCCATTTCAGGGGGCGAGAATTAACAATGGGCAAATTATACTACCCAGGCTCCCTGGTCTTGGTGTTCAACCAATTGTTCTTTGAAAACATCACCCAGCGACTACTTAGGAGGAACAGCATTGATTCGTATGCCCAAAAAATATCTGTTTATTCTTTTATTTATTCTTATGGTAAGCCGGTGCGCCTATATCAGACCATTTCAACAATCTCGAACACCAGCCGATCAATTGAAGGCAGAATTAGATCAGATCTTTAACGAACCCGCTTTTTCCAATGCATATTGGGGAGTTGTAGTCCAATCACTAAAAAATGGAGAGTATCTTTATTTAAGAAATCATCATAAGAATTTCATTCCAGCCTCCAATATGAAATTATTTACTACTGCTGCGGCTCTGGTTAAATTAGGACCTGAATTCCGATATAGCACAAAATTTTACATCAATGGTTCGATTGATCAAAATGGTATTCTTCATGGTGATTTGATCATCGCGGGTTCCGGCGATCCCACAATCACAGGTCGTTACTATAAAGGCAACATTCACGATCCTTTGGAATTTTGGATTGATTCATTGAGAGCTCAAAACATCACCGCAATCGAGGGGGATATTATTGGGGACGATAATTATTTTGCAGAAGAGATTATGGGAGAAGGATGGGCCTGGGATTACCAATCGGATTGGTATGCTGCGCAAATCAGTGCGCTTTCTTTCAATGATAATTGTATGTCCATTTATTTTGCAGCGGGAGACACGATCGGGTATCCAGCAAAATATCATCTTTTGCCGGAAACAGATTATGTTCATATCATAAATAAAGTCTCAACAGTCAGGAACGGCTTGGAAAAAGAAATTACTTTTAATAGGAAGCGCGGTACCAATCAAGTGGAAATTCGAGGAACGATTTCCATCGATTCCTCCCCCAAACGAGATTTGTTTTCAGTTGAAAATCCTACCTTATTTACAACAACTGTTTTCAAGCAAATTCTTGAAAGAAATGGAATTCTGGTCTCAGGCAGCCCCAGAGATATTGATGATTTGGAAGACTATATTTATCAACAGGATCAGGCAAATTTAATATTTAGATATTTTTCTCCTCTGCTCTGGGAAATAGTTGAGACAATAAATAAAGTAAGCCAGAATTTATATGCTGAGTTATTGTTACGAACCCTTGGAGCTTACTTTCATGGCATTGGCGATGCTCGACATGGAATCGAGGTTGTCAAAGAATTTCTCCAGAGCATTGGTATTTATAGTGAACAATTTTTGATGGTCGACGGCTCTGGTTTATCACGTTTAAATATGATTACCCCAAATCATGTTGTAAAATTGCTAAGATTCATGCGCAGACACGCTTCTGGTGAATATTTTTACAAATCACTTCCGATTGCAGGTGTGGATGGAACGCTTAAAAATCGGATGCAACAAACCACAGCCGAAGGGAATGTAAGAGCTAAGACGGGTTATGTGGGGTATGTTCGCGCACTTTCTGGTTATATTACAACCGCTGACAATGAAGAATTAGCGTTTTCAATAATTGCCAATAACTATTCAGTACCAACTCCCATGGCTAATTTAATCCAGGATCTTGTGTGTGAAAGACTGGCGAATTTCACACGCTTTCAATCATTTAATTGATTTTGTCTAAAAATATTATTCATCCTGATCGTTAACCTTGAGGAAAATTAATATGTTTTTAAAACAACCTAAAATCAGACGATTTGAATATTCCCCTCGTTTCTATAAACCAGAAACAGAGGAGGAAGAAGACGATAATCGAAGAATAAAGTTCAAACGCCTGACGGCACGAAAACCCGTACCAAAACGTTCTTTTTGGGGGATGCTTATATTGATTGTTTTGATTATTTTTTTAATTCGTTATCTTTCAGCTATTAAATCGGACAAGAAAGAAGAATTCAAATTTGAAGATTTAAAGATTGAAACTATTGAATAACATTTTATTATTGCTTGAGAAGGAGGAATTTATTCGGAATGATAGTGAATTCCCGAAATCAAGATAACTCTATTCCTAAATCAACTCTGAATCGATCCTATGATATTCTATTACTTATTCTAATAAAACTTATCAGCTTCTTTGTAAATATCAAAAATTTTGCCAGGTCAATCTGGACACGCTCTAAAGATTTATTTATCTCGTTCCCAATAAAACGAAAATTAAGCATCATAATTGGATTGATCGTCGTCATTGTTATATTTGTACTCAGTTTAATTTTTCAGCAAACTGAAAAAAGAGTCCTGACCTCAAAAATTGAAGAAATATGTAACCTGTCTGTCCATTATCTGGCTTCTGATATCGAGGACAATCTTCTCTTAGGAGAAAATGATCCGCATAAATTAAATGAAATTAAAGAATCTGTTTTTAGAATACAAAATCAGAATATTAATGGTCTGGATTATGCATGGGTCATCAACCGACATGGCGATTTGATTGCTCATACCAATTGGAAACTTACAGAAGGTCATAAAAATTATCTTTCCGATCATGATAAAGGTTTTTTGCTTAACTTGCGAAAACCCACTATCCAGGAAAAAGAAACCCATTACGAATATTATTACCCTGTCCTGATATCGAGAAAAACCGCCGGCGAACAAACAAATGTCTTTCTGGGAGTCACCGGGATAGGTTTTTCCAAGGCAGTGTTATCTACTCCGGTTCGGGAAGCGCAAAAAATTATTTACACGATTGCATTATTGGTAACCATTCTTTCAATATTAGGTATCTATTTTCTAACCCAGAGAATGGTACTACAAATCCATGCTTTATCTGAAGGAGCAAGGCAAATTGGACAGGGAAATCTGAATATTAAAATCGCAGTTAACACCCGCGACGAATTGGGTCAACTGGCAAAAGAATTTAATAATATGACCATGCATCTCAAAGAAAAAATGCAAATGCAAAAGTTTGTTTCCCAAATGACCCGACAGATGATCAAAAAAAATGTCTATTCAAACGAAAGATCTTCGACCAGTGAACAGTGCGAAATCGCGGTATTATTTTCTGATGTTCGTAACTTCTCCAGATTCTCTCAAAGACATAAGCCAGAAGTTGTCGTAAAAGTAGTCAATATCTACCTCGATTTACAAGCCAGAATTATTGAACAGAATTATGGAACTGTAGACAAATTTATGGGTGACCAGATAATGGGAGTTTTTGAAGGCGCAAGTAAACATATTAACATGTTAAATGCCGCTGTGTCCATCCAAAAATCAATCGAGAAACTGAATCTTGAACGTAAACAGTTAAATCTAGAAATTTTGACAGTGGGCGTCGGGATAAATATTGGTCATGCCGTATTAGGAAATATTGGGTCCAAAGATAGAATGGATTATACAGTTGTCGGTGATGTCGTGAATCTAGCGTCTCGATTTTGTGATGTGGCAAAACCCGGACAAATTATTACTTCTACAAAACTTTTAGCGTTATTTAAATATATTTATCCTACCGTAAAATTAGGCTCTATTTCAATTAAGGGGAGAGATGAACCTGTTGAAATATGCAATATTGATTATAAGAAGGACTTCATAATGTAACTTAAAGTGCAGGACTAAATGAGAGAAATCATCATAACATCAATCATATCTATCTTTATTTTAATTCCAAAATTCGGTATTGGTCAACAGACTTTTTCTCAATTCCTGCCTAATGCTCAGTCGATCGGTATTGGTGGATCAGGTGTAGCCCTGACTTCCGATCCAGCAGCAAGTTACTGGAATCCTGCTACCATTGCATTTCTAACGACCAATCGGGTTCTGGTTAATATTGATGATAAGTCTTATCTCAATCATATTGGATTAACGAAATTTTTCCCGCCTTCAATTGCGTTGGGAATGAATATTTTTCGATCGTCGACTAACAGCCATCGTTATGACATGGCATCTGTTGCAGTGGCTTACCGCTTTTTTTCATTTCTTTCAGTAGGGACAAATTTTAATTTTAGTAAGACAATGCATGATAAAATTTATTCGAGCCTTGGATTAGGACTGTTCTTTAAAACCCTGCCTGATTATCGAACCGGATCACACTCCTACAATTCTCCTTGGAACTGGTTTCGATCAAAACAAATGCAAAATAAATTCAGTTTTGGAATTTCTTTGCATAATATCGAATTAAATGATAATAAAAAAAAATATGAAGTTCGCGTAGGTACTGCCATCAAACCTCACCAACTTGGTCCGCTCATACATTTCGCTTCACATATTAATCCAGATGGATACAGCTTACATCTGGGAACTGTAACCACATTGTCAAAACATACGGATCTATATTTTGGTGTTAATGACTTGAATATAAATAGATTTGCCGTAGGGGGTGCAGTTAAATGGGGAACGTTTGAAATCGATATGAGCTATGATTTTAAATATTCAAAAATTTGCTGTTCTTTTATATTAAGACTGAGTGAAGAAAACAATGCGTTATTCCAAAAATATAAGGAAATCGGAAAGCGACAAATCAAAGAGAACAACTTATCGGGTGCATTAAATTCTTATTTGAAGGCTCTTGCTTATGATCCAGATAATAAAGAGGTAAATTATTTAATCTCCATCCTTCAAAAAGAGTCCAATCAAACATCTCAAAAAATAGATTCTCTTTACTCCAGCGGAGAAACGTTTGAAAAAAGGGGCTGGTATATAAATGCTTTTCTCACTTATCGAAAGATTATAGATATTGATCCAGATAACCGAAAAGCCAACAGTCGTTTAAAAGCTCTAAGTTCAAAACTGGATCCCTATCTAAAACAGATATTTAGACAGGGAGTTGATTATTATAATGAACCAAATTTGAGACGGGCTAAATTAATTTTTGAAAATATCCTTTTAGTGAATAAAAATCACAAGGGAGCGAAAACATATCTCACAATGATCGATAGTGTTAATTCAAATACTGCAAATGAATATTTTTATCGTGGTTTGGGATATTATAAACAAAGGAATTTTTCTCGTGCTACACAGGAATTTAACAATGCATTGACATTCAATCCAAACCATGAAGAAGCGAAAGAATATTTAGAAAAAACAGTGATTGAAATTGAATCTAACAATCGATTAATCGATCAATACTTAAGAGAAGCAAAAAATTATGAACAAAAACGACAATATGTAAGAGCATCGATCAGCTACAGAAAAATTCTTGAAATCGATAATTCCTATCAATATGCCAGAAATAGACTGGCATATTTAGATAACCATATCCGAAGGGAAATTGATGATAAGTTTCAGAGAGCAAAACGCTTATATGATCGAATGGATTATTCGGAAGCAATTGGACTATTCAATGAAATTTTATCCATTGATCCTGACCACAGACCATCGAAAAATTATCTCCGAAGAGCTACTGACAAAATATTTTCTCTGGCAGAACAACATTACCAGCGGGCTCAGAATTTTTTTCATCAAAAAAAATGGGATATTGTACTACAAGAATGCAATTTAACACTCACATTGAATCCCGATCATGCCGCTGCCAAAGAACTTCAGCAGACGTCGCTGGCAAATATTAGCATTGATAAATTGCTCGATAAAAGTTTAAGATATTATGAACGTGGTGACTATCTCAATGCTCGATCAACTTTTAGACAGGTACTTAAAAAAGAGCCAGATAATGCTACTGCCCAAAGTTATCTAAACAGAATTGAAACTGAACTTAAAGATCAAGTAGAGGAATTATTTAATATGGGTATGGTAAAATATGCTGAAGGAGATTATGAAGAGGCGATAAAAGAATGGAAAAAGATTTTAGACATTGATCCTGATCATCAAAGCGCTAAGGATTATATTCAAAAGGCACAGGAACGAATTGATGCTCTAAAACGAATTGAAGAATAACATTCGATTCAGTAGTTTTAAAAATAGAATTGTTGCACTCAATTATACAGAATTAATACTAAATAGTTAAAAAGTGACTACATTTCTATGCTCATTACATATTTTTAAATTAGCAAATTGAATACTATTTAAACCTAATAAGGATTATTTTGTAACTAAATACCACCGATTCCATCCGCCTTTGGCAGACGGAATCGGTATGAACATTTTACAGTTTAATCCAAAATAAGTATAAATCACAGGCTTTAACATGCTCCATGAAACTCGCCTTGTCCCCGAATTAATCTCGTCCTAACAATCCTATAACCATGAAACAAAATAACTATATTTAACGTTATAGAATGACTGATAGTCATTTAATTGTCTCTTATTAATTTTATATAACAATAACAAATTTATCGAACGGAGTTATTAAATGGGAATCGCTGAACGCAAAGAACGAGAAAAGGAGCAGCGTCGCAATGACATCATTGATGCTGCGGAACGGGTTTTCTTCACAGAAGGTCGGACAGCAGCAACAATGGATGACGTAGCTGAAGAAGCTGAATTAAGCAAGGGAACGCTTTATCTTTATTTTAAAAATAAAGAAGACCTGTATCTAGCTATATATTTACGTGGATTAAAAATACTGGAGTCTTATTTCAACGATGCTGTAAAAAGGCTTAAAACAGGAATCCGAAAAATTAGAGCCATTGGCAATGCCTATCACCAATTCTCACTCGATCATCCTGATTATTTCAATG
>Ga0209636_10000445_pt1 | contig 39924 bp, 39 predicted proteins | sample DeeMarSWOR152_54_FD_187464 | JGI IMG/M metagenome (GOLD analysis project Ga0209636, IMG submission 187464) | Marine sediment microbial communities from White Oak River estuary, North Carolina - WOR-1-52-54 (SPAdes) (version 2) | ecosystem: Environmental > Aquatic > Marine > Intertidal zone >... | reverse complement strand
CATGTAGGCAGGTGCAGTAGCCTCCTTTTCTGTGGACCCTGCTCCAGCGTGAGTGATCCCATATCGGTTTGCCGTTGCCCTGGTGACCTCAACTCCACACTCACCCAAGTCCCAGATGTGATTGTTTGCCAAGGACATGAGGTTGAAACCCATAGAGGCCAGAAACTCCATCACCGGAGCTTCGACGGCATGAGGATTGCTCACATTGCCTGGTCGATCCTCTGGAGGAATCCGTGTTTTACCGAGTATCGTTATGTAATCCGCGGGAACGCCACACTGGTTGTCTGGACCGTTTACCGCCATTTCAAAATTAGTAAATGCAATATCGGCCGCCTCAACGATGGGACGCACGGTGCCGAACGGATCATCCCATGACAGCCTGGGATCGATCTTGATAAGGGCCTGGCCTGCGACCACAAGTGTCAAGGCCTCATTATCACGCGGGGCATCGGTACATGCTGTGAAGGTGAATATTATAGCCAGAGCCGGAATGAAGCAGCGAAGATAGCAGGTCATGATTGAGCCTTTTCTGCAGTGTGATTCCGTCTCATTTTTTTTATCTTGAATTGAACATATCATTTATATAACAGTAATGCAATGAACCAAAATGAAGGCCAAGCGATCTCGGAATATGAACGCCTTCAAAAGATGAACTTCTCCACGGGTTTTACTTTTCCTGTCAATCCTCTCTATGAATACCGCTTGGGTCTTTTGTATTAGAAGGCGGAAGATGTTTCGAAGGCCAAGGCAGAGTTCGATAAATTCCTCGACCTCTGGAAGGACGCTGATCCTGGCATTGCTGATGTGGAGTATGTGAAAAAGAAGCTGGAGAGTCTTAATACTTCAAAAACGGCACAGTAGTCACCAGAGGAAGGCTGTGTCGCAGAACACATGTTATGTAAACTCCCTACCCTGATAACTTTGAAAAAAATAATTTCCCGTTATTATCTGAAATTCGCGGGATAAAATGCCTATTTATAACCTGTTATTGGTAGTGTCACATTCCATAATTGGCTAAAAAATGGGCCTAAATGGGAAATTTAAAATTGACCTATATTCTGTAATTTAGCTTATTTTGTCCTAAAATTGGACTGACCAACACAAGAACTGACAAGCGGTATCAAATCAAGTTCAGCTTAGTGATGAAGTGTCTATTTCTCCTCCTCCTTTGGCTTAAGCTCCATGCCGAGTTGCTGATAGAAACCTAACATATCAGCATCTGCTCTAATTTCAACAATCTTTCCGTCTTTTATAGTAAATATGTAAATCGAACTGATTTTATAAGTATTCCCTGGAGTTGGGAATCCTTCAAGTTCTCCCACCTGAGTTCCTTCCGTCATAAGCCTTGCAATGACTTTGTTATCAACTGCATATATTTCTTCAATATTAACTGATAGGTCAGGAAAAGCCCCCACAAACACTTTTGTTTCTTCAATGTCTTCATCTCCAGGCGTTGGGTCGGATCTTCCTGATGGATTATAGTAGACGGTATCAGGACCATAATAATCTCTCATTTTTTCTACGTCCCCCGTCACCACTTCAAAAAAACTTTTAATCAGTTTAATATTCTGCTCCTCAACCGCTGCCTGGGCTTTGAACTCTTCAAGCTCTGCCATCGCTTCCTTATCCTGACAGCCAACCATAAAGCATAAAATCAGAGCCAAAGGTAAAATCATACTAAGTTTTTTCATCATCCCTCCTAGGTAATTTGAATTGATATGTCTAAGTCAGCTTTGCCTGTTACTCCTTTTCTGAGGTTGGAGACACATTAGAGTTGAAGCAATCATATATCATCTTCCAAGAACCATCAGATTGTTTCTCATAAAGGGTCAAGGCTTTACCATCTCGCATTGCATGAATTGTCTCGCCACCTGCCTTGGGAGTCACATCTAATGTGTAATTACAACGAGTTAATCCCAAGTCGCCATATACCTTTGCATCCTCTATACTAGTGATGGTTATATCTAAGGTCATCTGTTCGAATACGGGAGTCATTGCTTCTCGTATCTGCTCTTTTCCGATTCTAGCAGGGGTGTCTGGTGGCATCTGCACCCCGTCATCTGCCCATAAGGAAATCCAAAGCTCGAAATCTCCAGTGTTAATAGCGACAGCATATTGGTTTCCCATCTCTTTGATAGCAGCAATATCAGCATCAATATCTACCACAGGCTCCTCAGCCACCTCTTCAGCTTGCTGGCAGCTAAAAGTAAAACAAAGCAGAAAGACCAAAGGAATGATTGTGAGTAGTTTTTTCATCCTTAACCTCCTTTTTTGCCTGTGATGAAAATCCTGATAAATGTATCTAATAAATACTCAATTCGATAATGAATGTCAATTCAAGTAATGATTATTCCACTCCCCAAATTCTTGCCCACGTGAGAATAATTTCTGGTCCTAAACGTCTACATTGCAGAGGCTTTTAATCGCCTAAAAAGCGTCTTATCTTTAATTTGGGAGGCCAAGATCGTAATCATCCTGAGCCCTCTCCTTGCCTCTAAAAAAAAATATGTTGATTAAACTATATTCTTTCATATAATAAAAACGGCTCTTTTGAGCGGGCTGGAAAGAGCTCCCACATTTTTGGTTCCCATCATCAACCCCCCTTTTGCTGACAACAGCCCGCACTTTATACAGGGGAAGTAGGATTCAAATATAAAAATAAGTTTAATCCTTTCCCATACTAGGAGAAATATTAAGAAAAGAATAAACGCGGGTGGATTTCTGTAATGCTGAGATTTTAGTTGGTCTGACCAATACTTAATCAGACAACGAGTGTCAAATTATGCACCTTCGATGAAAAATCCTAATTCTCAACTTCCTTCGGCTTCAGTTCAAAGCCGAGTGTCATGAAGAGACTTAGATAATTTAGGGCCTCCCAACTTTCAACTATTTTTCCATTTTCAACTCGTAATATTTCAATGCCACCTAGTTCTAATTTATTTCCTGTGGGCGCCAAACCCTCAACCTCCCCTGTATGAGTGCCCCTAGCAATATATCTATGCACTACCCTGTCTCCTTTTGCGATCAATTCTTCATTGCTAATAGTCCTATCAGAAAACATTGCTATTTCCTTTTTAAGTTGTTCTATCAAGTTCTCAAGGGATGCGGTCTGTCCTGTTTCGTTGTGGTAAACATAGTCGGGAGAAAAGATTTCCTTAAGAGCCTCAATATCTCCCTTTACCCATGCGTCCACAAGGCGTAGAGTTGATGCCTTATTCTCTTCCTCAAGCTTCGCCTGAGTTCTGAACTTCTCAAGCTCTGCTTTTTCAGCCTTGTTCTGGCAGCCAAACGCAAAGCAAAGAAGAATGACAAAAGCACTGACCAAAAATGGATTTTTCATTTATCGCTCCTTAATTTTGATGAGGTTATTGAACTTTACTTGACAATAATTATCAAGCCGAGTTTTGGTCAGACCATTTTAGTTTAAGAACCTTTATATACTTTTCGTTTCTTTTCCGGGAGAGGTTTAATCTTCTTGCCTTTCATGTGGTTCAATAAGGCTTCTTCTACTACTTCCTTTATCTCCATGCGTTCCCAATATGCTAGGGCTTTAATCCTGTTTAGCAGATCCTCCCTTACTATGAAGGTGGCCCTTGTGTAGCCCTCCCTTGGTCTATCTCTAGGTGGTCGGTTTTCGTCTGAATATTCCCTAGGCCTTCCCCTTTTTCTTTTTCCTTTCTTTGTTACCTGTTGGGATTCAGCCATTATCTTTTACTCCCTCATTCGCAAGGAAATTGATATTCCTCTAACATTACTTTTATTAATACATTAATAACAGTCATACATCAACTTTTGATAATAACTTATCAATCCTTTTCTCAGGAGCATTCTTAATTCTGTCTATGTTATGAGCATAGATCAGAGTCGTATTAATGTTTGTGTGTCTCCCTAAAGCCTGGGCTTCCTGGATAGTAGCACCTCCCTTCAATGAAAGAGTAATTGCTGTATGCCTGAGACTATGAGCACTAAGCCTTTCGCTCTCTATGCCTATGGCTTTAAGCCTTTCTTTTACTATTCCCCGGATTGATCGAGTAGTCAATCTGCTCCCATTGTTCCTATCACTCAAAGAAGTAAATAAGGGATTTTTCTTTTCCTTGCTCCCTCTTGCTTTCAAGTATTCATAGAGGGGCCTCAAAGATTCCCGGGTGAGTAGAACAAATTGATCCTTATCATCCCTACCCTTCCCCTGAATCCACAGAAGGGCAGAGCCCCCTTGTTGTCGTATATCCCCTACATCAGCCCTAATAACTTCTATTGTCCTTAATCCGGTCCTAATAAGAAGATTCAACAGAGCAAAGTCTCTCTTACCTTGAAGTGTAGACCTTCCTATTGAACTCAGAAGATCTCTAACCTGGTCTATAGTAAGTGAATCCTTTTTAAATCCCCTGCTTTTCTTTCCTGCCTTGATCCCTCTGGCCACATTCGGGTAATACTTCATTCCTTCTGCCCATTCAAAAAATCTACGGACCACAACAATATAAGCAGAAATACTAAGGGAGGAAAGCCCCCGGGCCTTGAGATCCTTCTTGTATTCCAAAATTGTCTCTCTTGTGGGGCCAGAAATCTCTTTGGCCTCTAGCCAGGATAGAAATTGTCTCAGAGCTCTTCTATAGGTCTCCTTGGAGGTTTCTTTAATATCCTGGGAAGCTATAAAAGACCGGACAAAGTCCTCTTGTTTTGCCTCTAAGATAATAGTCTTTTTTCGGGTTGCCGGGAATGTATCCATACTTATAATTGGAGGCCCATTAATGTTACTGCTAGCTGCTCCTGTCTCGTCCAAACAAACATCTTGTTTTCCGGGGCAAGTAAAGGTTCAAGCTCTTTTCCCTTTTTGCGGTCGTATTTTTTAAGAGCAGTAATTCCCCATGTAAGAAGATCCCAAAATGCCTGTTTGTAAGTCCTCCGGACCGTCTCATAGTTGTATTTTTCTTCTATTTCCATCTCAATTCCTACATACCGTTCTATTTCTTCTTCATCTTCTGACCAGGGATCAATATCAAGTACTTTTGCCCTCGTTTCTACTTCTCTCTTTATATCCTTTTCTGTTGCTTCTAGTAATGCCTTTGCTTCAATAAATGCCTTTTGCTCTTTTGAGAATTGTCTCATTTCTTAATTCCCCCTTTATATTGTTTATTCGTATCGTATTCCGTCTCCGGTTTTTATTTTCTGGCCAGTATCCAATTTCACATAAACATCACAATTTTGAACGGCATAAACTGTTCCTCTTAATTCCTCTATTGCCCGTCTAAAGTTTAAAACAGGATACAATTCAGAATATCCATACCCTATAGAGATAATTACCCGTTTTCCTAAAAACTCATTTCTCCAATTTTCCATCTTTTCATTCCTTTTGTTATTTACCCAATTTATGTCTGACAGTAGGAGTGGCCGGGAAAGTAGTATTTGTTCCCTATACTCTGGTATATGCTTGAATCATTCTTGCACTATTGTCTTCTGTGCAACTAGTATCAAGCAGAAAGGAATGTTTTCTCTTTCCATTACGCTCAATATGGAGTTTTAAGACATCAGTATGGAGATTATGTTTATTCTGATAACCATTAGTGAAAGAATCCCGTCTCCATTCGAGTGTAATTACATTGTATTCCCTGAGTAATGATGTAATAGTGTGGAGCATGCCTGAATGGAAAGAATAAGAATCTTTATTCAACATAGCAAAACAACGCGTAATTTCTTCATTCCATTTTTTGCCGAATTCAAAATTAACCGGGATATTAATTGTTGCTTCGTCTTCCCAGATATCATTTTTTGTTTTCTTAATTGCCCTGATCTGAGAAATCGCCCTTTCATCACGGACATAATAATCAAAACAAAGTTTATCAGCGGTCCGTAATGCCTTAATTTGAGTTTTTGAAATCATCATTCCTCCTCTCATTGGTTTTGATGTAAACCCTGTAAACAGTATAAATCATTTGAGCGAAAAAATCAATCATTTTTTTAGGCTGAAACAAGCTTTTTTCAGACTAAATTTCCCCGGGTATTTCCATAAAGAAGGGATAGCGGAAATAGAAAATAAAGGCTATTTTTAGAGTATTTTGGCGAGATTTATTCCCTATAAATTGACATCTCTAGAATCCCCCAGAAGATCAATTCTCCCTCTTGTCTTTATCGCGGGATTGTAAGTTATGATCCATTGAAATTGTTGCTGCCATTCTAAAGAGAAGTATCATCTTTTAGTGTATGAATCTTCTTTAAGATAAGAGAATCCCCTCTTGACTTTTTCCCCGGCAGACCCATATCCCCCCAGGGTATATAAAATTGTTAGATTATCTGCTCATGGATACACAATACAAAATAAAAGCATATGACCGACCGTCTGACTACGAATCAGAAGGTCGGGAGTTCATTGATTTTGTTTTTTTGCCTGAGTCAATTTAACTGAGCAATTTTCAGTCATTTTGTCCACACCGTGTCCACACGGATATTTATAATCTAATTTGATTTCTCTTTTTGCCTTTCAGCACTTTGCTTTTCTTATCTGTGGTATAATTATTAAAGGTAAAAAGGTGGGATAATGAAGGCCAAGCTCATATTAGTCTTAACTTTCCTTTTTTTACTTTCCAATAGTGATTATTCAATCTCTCAGTTTGAACAACAAGACGTTATTGAGGAAGCAGATTTGTTGTTGGATATGATGGAGTATGAAGCGGCAATTGTGAATTATTTAAAGGTACTCTCCCAAGATCCTCAACAACAAGATGTCCGAAAAAAGATCGGCTATGCATACTATCAATTGGAAAAGGTTAATGATGCCTTGAATTATATCAGAGAGGAATTGAATCTGTTCCCTGATAACGGCAATGCCTATGACTTACTCGTCTATATTCTCTACAAGTTGGATAAAATCCACGGAGTGAACAACTTCCTTGATGACTTAGACTTTCCTGCCAGATTGACAGAAGAAAATCCTCATATAGGCGGTTTAGGTTGCTTTATTCTTGGTATGTATTTCAAAGAGATCAAAAGATTTGACGTAGCAAAAACCTATTTCAGAAAGGCTATTGAGAAAGGACATGATCCTGTCAAATGCTACATTCAATTGATAGACACTGATTTGATTCAAGGAAGAGAGATGCGTCGACCTCCAGGTGTAACACGAACGCCAAGAATTTTGGAGGAAGCGATTCAGTCATGTGGCAACAATCCCGAATTCATCTTTATGGATGGGCTACAATGTGTTGAAAAATCAAAGACGAGAGCTTCCCTTATTCGCAATGCTATTGAGTATTTTGAAAATGTATTGGAGTTAAATCCTTTCTTTAAAGATGCCCTCTTCAACCTCGCAGTCATCAGCTATAACTATAAGGATTATAAAAGAGCTACAGGATATTTTAGAGAGATTTTGGAAATTGAGCCCGAAAATAACAAGATAAAATTTTATCTGGATTGTTGTCTCAAGGAGCTCGATAAATCCGTTGATCGAGAGCCTGCCTGCGGATGTCCCAAAACGATGATGCTGTCCAAAGAATTTATAGATAATCCAGATAGAGAATACAAATATAAAGAGGAGATTGATATTCATTCTGTGCTTGTAAATTTAAATTATCTAGCACTTGAATTTATTAAAAGAGAGAAATACGATGAAGCCATAAAAAGACTCCAGAATGGATTAAAAATTTATCATGAGTCTCCAGAGATAAATTTCAACTTGGCTATGATATATTCTTGGCAGAATAATTTAGATAAGGCAGAGAAACATAACCTTATAGCCTTGAGAAAGAGAGGCTTTTTTGGAAAACTTCCTTCTTTCAGAATACAAGAGATTTATAAAGAAAAAGATGATTCCATATACAGAACACATCATATTCCTCTTTCAGAATGAACCTTTGAAGTAGCTTTAAAAGAAGGAAATTATTTTTTAGATGTCTATAACCAATTAGGAACTTTATATTTCAAGAGAAGTGAATTTGATAAAGCGATCCTGGCTTTTAAAAAAGTCATTGAAATCTATCAGGGAGATGCGATGGGTCATTATAATCTCGGATGTGCCTACTGGGCGATAGATGATAAAAAAAATGCTGAAAAAGAATGGAAAGATGCCATCAAATATGAAGAAGAGATGAAAAGGATGGAAAAAAGAGGAGAGGTTTCAAAAGATCAGCTTGATGTGTCTTTGATCGTACTCTATAGGCCGGTCGTCTGCCGAGCGCATAAATCCCTAGGTTGGCTGTACCTTGAGAGAAATTTAAAAGATAAAGCCCTCAAGGAGTTCGAAAGGGCACTCAAACTGGAGCCGGAAGACCCCGAGCCTTATTATGAGATTGGAAAGATATACGAGGAGAAATCAGAACACGAAGAAAAATATGTCCGCAAAGCCATATCCTATTATGAGAGATATCTCTACTTAGGGGGAGAAAAAGAGGCAGAGATAAAGGAAAGATTGAAATCATTAAAATGAATTTATTCAGCTATTAATTTTTCATATAAGTCTGCCGTCTCCTTTTATGGGAGGATGAGCGATGGGGAAAAAATCAGCTCAATTCATTCTCGTATTAATAGCGGTTCTCCTCCTAAACAGCCATTTACCCTGCTCGTATCCAGAACAAGAAGATGTCGCAGAAAGAGCAGATTTACTGCTGGACATGATGGAGTACAAGTCAGCTATCGTGAATTATCTGAAAGTTCTCTCACGAAATCCTCAGCAGAGGGACATTCGAAAGAAAATCGGCTATGCATACTATCAAATGGAAAAGGTTGATGATGCCCTGAATTATATCAAAGAAGAATTGACTTTTTCCCCCGATAATGGGGACGCCTATGATCTTCTAACCTACATTCTGTATAAATTGAATAAACTGCATGAAGCAGATAGCTTTCTGAAAAGCTTGAATTTTCCTGTCAGTTTGACAGAGGAAAATCCTCATATCGGCGGTTTAGCCTGCTTTATTCTGGGGATGTATTTCAAAGAAGTAAAGGAATATGGGCGAGCAAAGAAATTTTTCAGAAGAGCCATTGAAAAGGAGCATGACAAGGTCAAATGCTTTGTTCAGTTGATAGATATAGAGTTATTTCAAGGCAGATTAAAATTTGATGTCGAATTCGCTCCAATTATAAAATATACTCTCAGTTTAGATTCAATTTTAGCTGAAGCTGTAGGAGAGTATCAGTCTCGACCTGAATTTCTTTTTATAATTGGACTAAGATATTTTAAAGATTATCTTAACATTAGTATTCAAATAGATCCGCTAGAAAATTTATTTAAATCTGTTAAATCTTTTGAGCTTGCTTCAGAACTCAAACCAAATTTCAAAGATGCGATCTTTAACCTTGCATGCATCAGCTACAATTTTAACGATTTTAGAAAAGCCTCAGAGTATTTTCAGAAAATTATTGAAATTGACCCAGAAAATGCCGATGTGAAATTCTATTTAAGTTGCTGTCAGAGAAAGCTGGAACCATCCTTGGATAATAAACTCATGTCCGAGCAGTGCCCCAAATGGATAGAATTATCACGAGAATTTATCGATAAACCGGATAGAGAATATAAATACAAATACCATAATGATATCGAGTTTGTCTTTGAAAACATCAATCACCTGGGCCTCGAATTTATTAGGGTAGGCAAGTTTCAGGAAGCTTTGAAAAGATTCCGCAATGGGTTAAAAATAAATCCTCATTCTCCTGGAATACACTTCAACATGGGTTTGGTGTATTCGTGGCTTGATAATTTTAAAGAAACAGAAAAACACACGCTCCTGGCCCTAAGAGAGAAGGACTTTATTGGAAGAGTCCCTGCTTCTAGAAGACGAGAGATCCAGAGGCAAATGAAGGCAAGCAAACAAAAAGCAACAGCCATTCCTCTTTCTGAATGGACATTTGATGTAGCCTTGAAGGAAGGAAACTATTTCTTGGATGCCTATAATACTTTGGGAACTCTATATTTTGATAGACAAGAATTTGATAAAGCGATCCTGGCTTTCAAGAAAGTCATCGAAATCTATCAGGGAGACGCGATGGGCCACTTTAATCTAGGATGCACCTACTGGGCCATAGATGACAAAAAAAATGCTGAAAAAGAATGGAAAGATGCCATCAAGTATGAAGAAGAGATGAAAAGGATGGAAAAAAGAGGTGAGGTTTCAAAAGATCAGCTTGATGTCTCTTTGATCGTGCTCTATAGGCCGGTCGCCTTTCGGGCGCACAAGTCCCTGGGGTGGTTATATCTCGAGAGAAATTTAAAGGATAAAGCCCTCAAGGAGTTTGAAAGGGCACTCAAACTGGAGCCGGAAGATCCTGAGCCTTATTATGAGATCGGAAAGATATACGAGGAGAAATCAGAGCAAGACGAAAAATATGTCCGCAAAGCCATATCCTATTACGAGAGATATCTTTATTTAGGGGGAGAAAAGGAAAAAGAGGTGAGAGCATTACTAAAGTCACTTAAGTAAAAAGAACACATTATGTTTAAAAAATTTGCATCTTTACATTAATATTATTTTTTATTTCTTGTGATAGTCCAGCTATTTATCAGTCGTATGATGGAATCAAACATCCACCAGTAAAAAGGTAGATGTTTATTCAACAGACATGCCGACACGAAAATATACTGAAATAGGGAATATTTATATTAAGGGAATCATCTCCATCTCCATGATGAGGGAAATACCTCACCTAATTGAGTCCTGGGACGCCGGTTCCTGTCCGTCCGAAGCCCATTGTGGAAGGAGGGCCAGAAGAAAAATGCTTGTCAATATGGCCCATGGGAAGGGAGATCCTTAAAGAGAGGGCTGGTTATGCAGGCAATACCAGATCTGGAAAATATTCTTTTGCAGACGGACAATGGTGGTTCAATACACATTCAGGACAGTTTGGTTTGCGTGCCTGACAGGTTTTCCGTCCATGATTCACAAGCATGTAATTTAAATCAAGCCAATCTTTTTTGGGGACCAATGCTAAAAGATCCTGCTCGATCCTATCCGGATTTTTCTCTTTGCTCAATCCCAGTCTCTGTGAGAGCCTTTTGACATGTGTGTCCACTGCAATTCCTTCGGCTTTATTGTAGGCGCTGGAAAGCACGATGTTCGCTGTTTTTCTCGCCACGCCAGGGAGCGTAATCAGAGATTCCATGGTATCGGGTACTTCCCCATCAAAATCTGCAACGATCTTCTTTGAGGCATTTATGATGCTTTTTGTTTTGTTCCGAAAAAATCCCGTGGGCCGTATCTCCTCTTCCAAAACTTTTGAGTTGGCTTGAGCGAAATCTTTGGCTGTCGGGTACTTACGGAAAAGAGCCGGAGTGATTTGGTTGACTTTTTCATCCGTGCACTGGGCGGATAGAATCGTCGCCACAAGAATCTGGAAGGGGGTCTCATATCTCAGGGCTGTTCGGCTCTTGGGATAAGTCTTCCTCAAGATCGAAATGACTTCTCCAATCCTCTCCTCAGCTCTTCTCATTTTGCACCTCGTCTAGAAGGGACAGAACCCAGAATGACAGCCTCCCGAGTACTCTGATTCCGCCATTATAAAGTTCAAGTCCTCATCCCTCTCTCCTTCGCTTCTAGAATCAAAGGAAAGGACCTGCCCCTTCTTTGTTCCATACCTATAGATGGTGATACCCTTACATTTCAACTTGTGGGCTAGGGTATAGATACCTCTCACGTCCTCTACGGTCGAGTCGGCGGGCAGGTTTATGGTTTTCGATACAGAATTGTCAGTATGTTCCTGAAAGGCAGCTTGAATCCGGAGGTGTATTTCTGGGGGGACATCGAAGGAAGTGATAAAAATCCTCTTTAAATCCTCGGGGATGGCCTCGATCCTCTGGAGCGTTCCGACCCGTCCCACCTCCACCATGAGCTCCTTTGAATACAGTCCTCTTCGCCGAAGCTCAATCTCAAACAAAGGGTGCGTTTCGAACAATCTGGTCCCGGATAAGACATTCCGGACATAGCTGAGAGCGAACAAAGGCTCGATTCCGCTCGAACATCCTGCGATGATGCTGATTGTGCCGGTTGGAGCGACTGTGTTGACTGCGGCGTTTCGAAGTCTAAGATTCCTTTCGGGATAGATGGATTGTTCATAGTTGGGAAAAACACCTCTTTCTTCAGCCAGCTCTGACGAAGCTCTGAGCGAAGCCTGATGAATAAAGCTCATGAGATTTGATGCCGCACCAACGGCTTCTGTGCTGGTATAAGGAATTCCCAGTCTTATGAGTGTATCGGCAAATCCCATGACTCCAAGACCGATTTTCCGGTTGGCCAGTGTCATCTCTTGAATTTGGGGTAGAGGATAACGGTTGATCTCGACAACATCATCTAGAAACCGCACTCCCCACTTGATGGTTTCCTCCAGTCGGCCCCAATCTACGGCTCCGTTTTTCACAAATTTTGACAGATCGATGGAGCCCAAATTGCAACTTTCATAAGGTAAGAGCGGTATCTCTCCGCAAGGGTTGGTGGCTTCGATCTGGCCCAAACAAGGGGTAGGATTATGTCGGTTTATTTCGTCCAAGAAGACCAATCCTGGATCCCCAGATCGCCACGCTGAGTAGACGATAAGATCAAAAAGCGATCTCGCCTTAATGGACTTAGTCTTCTCATGAGTCCTTGGATTGATCAGATCAAATTCCTCATTCTTCCCAATGGCTTCCATGAATTTATCTGTCACACCCACAGAAAGGTTAAAGTTCGAAAAGGCTCTTTCTTCGAGTTTAGCTTCGATAAAACCTTCGATGTCAGGATGATCACAGCGCAGGATTCCCATGTTCGCTCCCCTGCGCCTTCCTCCCTGAACGATAACTCCTGTTGCCTGGTTGAATATGCTCATGAAAGAGATAGGACCTGAAGCACTGCCTTTTGTCGTCAATACAAGATCTCCTGTTGGCCTGAGGCGGGAAAAATCAAAACCCGTTCCTCCTCCAGTCTGATGAATCCGAGCCATATTCTTCAGCGCATCAAAAATGCCTTCAATAGAATCCTCCAGAGGAAGAACAAAGCACGCAGATAACTGTCCAAGGGATGTTCCCCCATTCATCAGCGTTGGCGAATTGGGAAGAAATTCCAATCTATGCATCATCCGGAAGAATTTTTCCTCTACTTCCAATCTTGCCATCTGGGATGGAAAACGATCCTCCGCTTCGCTGATAGCCCTGGCCACTCTCCTGAAGAGCTCCTGCGGGCTTTCGATCACATTCTGCTTGTCATCTTTCAAAAGATACCGCTTTTTAAGGACAAGGAGGGTGTTAAGGGGAAGTTTAAGGTCATCTCTCACTCCGTAGATAACCTTGACGCGGCGGATATCCTGATGCTCCTGTCTGTAGAGAATGTAACTTCGGGCAATCGAGCGGTAGCCTGTGTCCATCAGAACCTCTTCTACGATATCCTGGATGTTCTCGACAGATGGGATTTTTTCGGCATAGGATGAGGCAATTTGAGCAAGGACACCGCGGACCGATACTCTGGCAATCTCCTCTGATTTTTTCTCATCCAACAGAACTTCAAAGGCAGCCTTCTGGACGGCTCGAACGATTTTTCCCTCATCAAAATCGACGAGAGAACCATCCCTTTTACGAACCTTGTCGGGTAATTTTTTCATGGCTTCTCCTCAAACACCAAGCTCGGAACGAAGCTGTATATAACGGAGAATATCACTCCGACAAATAATTCCCGTGACCCTCCCCCCTTCTACCACAGGAATCTGATGGATATCTTTGGTAGTAAGGCTGTTCAGAATCTTTTTGCCGTCATCATAAGGCGAGACGGCCTCCAATTTCTCCTTAGGCGTCATGATTTCTGACACTGTGACCTCTGACCACTTCTCACGAGGCGTTGCTTTCACATCTTCCAAACAAACGATTCCCTGAAGAGATCCGTTATCTGAGACGAGAAAAACTCTCTCCTTTTTTTGGAGGATATAACCATCAACCAAATCTTGAACCAAAATATCCCCTGAAATCCGCTCAAAATCTTCCCGCATCAAATCTTTGGCAACCACTCCACGGAGCATGGTTTCGAAATTAACCTGCTGATACCCTCTTATGGCCGCACTGTGGAGAAACCAGCCGATAAAAATCAGCCAGAATCCTCCTAGGTTGGCTCGCAGAATTTGTAGAATTCCCAGAAAAATCAACAGAAAAGCAAAGCCCTGTCCTACCTTGGAGGCAATGCTCGTGGCTTTCCTCAGGTTTCCCGTGACCTTCCAAATGAGTGAGCGCAAAACCCTTCCGCCATCCATCGGAAAGCCGGGAAGAAGATTAAAGAGAGCTAAGACAAAATTGATGAGAGCCAGATAAGAAATCGAGGCGGCAAGAAATTCGCTCACTCCTCTTAAAAAGATTGACACAACAAAAAACACAATGGCCAGCCCCAGACTGGTCAAAGGGCCAACCAGGGCCATGGTGAATTCTTTTAACGGTTGTTTTGGTTCCTCAGAGATCTGCGCCACGCCGCCAAGGATGAACAATGTGATCCGGCTGACCTCTTCTCCCTGAGCCTTGGCCACAAGGGAATGGGCAAGTTCATGGATGAGGACCGAGGCAAAAATGAGAAGGCTGGTTATGAGGCCGATGAGCCAAGACTGACTGGCCTTCCAATCTGGATACTGCTGTGGAAAATACGAGGTGGCCAATACCCAGGTGAAAAGGACAAAAATAACGAACCAACTGGAATCGACATAGATATCGATTCCAGCGATTTTTCCGATTTTCCACGAATACTTCATACAGCACCCCCTTGAATGCTCTTCTTTACGCCTCTCCTTTCAATTTAAGGAAAGAAAGAAACTTTAATCTGACTATCTCTATTCAGAAGATTACAAACGATCCATAAGCCAGGAAGCTGCTGAATCAAAATTCCTTGAATTTCTCCTTTGGGGAACCGCACACAGGACAAACATCTGGCGCTTCCCCATCCACGGTAAATCCGCAAACCTGACAGACATGAATGCTTTCGATAGCCATATCTTGGCCTTGATCCACGGTTTCCTTTGCCTTTTTATACAGCTCTGCATGAACTTTTTCAGCCGCTAAGGCCCATTTGGTCATTGTTTCTGCACCGGGTTCGCTCTGTTCTTTAGCGACGCTCACATAAGCAGGATACATCTCTTCTACCTCGAAGGTTTCTCCTTCGATGGCTGCAAGGAGATTCTCCTCTGTTTTTCCGATGCCAGAGAGAGTCCTGAGATGATTGGTGGCATGCACCTGTTCTGCAAAGGAATTAGCCCGAAACAGCCTCGCCACATTAGGAAAGTTGTCCTTCTCGGCTTTGTCTGCAAATGCCATGTACTTCATGTGAGCTTGGCTTTCTCCCGCAAAAGCATTCCATAGATTTTCTTCTGTCATCTTTTTCATTTTAACCTCCTTAAATCCTCACCATTTTTTCGATGGCTCCTCTCGCTCTCTGGCTTATGTCAAGAGGAACCTCGACTTTGTATCTCATTCCCTCCAAAGACTTAAGAACCTTGTTCAAATTGATCTTTTTCATATTCGAGCACAAGGCTAGATCTTTGATAGGATAAAAATGTTTTTCAGGGTTTTCCTTTTTCATTCTATAGACGATTCCAGTCTCTGTCCCGATCATGACTTCCTCCTTTTTTGTTACTCTGGCTTCTTTGATCATCTTTCCGGTGGATAACACCTTGTCAGCCAGATCGATGACCTCAGGTCGACATTCTGGATGAACCCAAACCTCAGCCTCAGGAAAACACACTTTTTTTTCTCTAACATCTCGAGCCTTAATGTTATGATGAACATAACAGTATCCATCCCAGGGTATGATTCTCTTCTTTGTGAAGCGTGCAACGTAGGCAGCAAGATTCTTATCCGGGGCAAAAAGGATCTCATCTCCCTCTTCATACTCAACAACCTGAAGAGCATTTGAAGATGTGCAACAGATGTCGCATTCTGCCTTGACCTCTGCAGAAGTATTGATATAGCAAACAACCTTGCTCCCCGGATACTGTTTTTTCCAATCTTTGAGTTCATCGGCTGTGATCATGTCAGCCATAGGGCATCCCGCATGGATGTCCGGCATAAGAATAGTTTTCTCGGGAGCTAGGATGGCAGCTGTTTCGGCCATAAAATGCACACCACAAAAAACGATCACATCAGCATCAAGCTTGGCTGCTTTCTGGCTCAATTCCAGAGAATCGCCCACAAAATCGGCCACATCTTGCACCTCTCCAACCTGATAATTATGAGCGAGGATGACAGCATGGCGCTCTAATTTTAACCGTTCGATTCTTTCCTTGATGTCTTGCTGTTTCACTTTTCCTCTTTGTCTTCCATTCCAAGGGCTGTGCGGATATACAAGGAACAATTCCTCAGATCAAGTTTTTTATCTGTAAATCCACGAACCATCCGGGCTGCCTCCTCATCCAGGAAACTCACTTTAGAAAAATCCAATATGATTCTCTCTCTGCTTCGTATTCCCTTCTCAATCTCAGATCGAAGCTCTTTTATGTATTCCTGGCAAATCTTCCCCTCCAGAAAAAGAATTTTTGTTTTTTCATCTTCTTTCTTTTCGGTTATGCGCAGCATCCTATGCCTCTAATCCTTGATTTTTTTGACATAAGCCTTGAAAACATCATCATTCTCTTCAATCCCCAAAAACTTTTGGCCTGTTTGCCTGCACCAAGCTGGCATGTCTTCCCTGATCCCTTTATCTGTGGATACGACCTCTAAAGTTTCTCCGATCCTCATCTCTTTGATCTTTTTCGCTGTCTGGATAATCGGCATAGGGCAAAGCAATCCATAACAATCTAAGGTCTGGTCTGCCTTCATTATTCTCCTCGTACCTTTTCTTACTTTCTGTTCTTATACTCTTACCTTTGTCGCTCCACAGTGCGGGCACTTGTCTGCTTTCTTGTTCATGGGCTTGTTGCACTCCGGACAATCCTCAAATTCAACTTTGCACATCTCGCAGTAATTCTCCATACCCTCGATAGGCCCATCACAGTAAGGACAATAGCAAGATTCCTTGTCTTCCGATTTCTTAGGGGGATCTTGTTTAGCTTTTTGCCTCTCCTGGTAATTTTCAATCGCCTTGTGAAGGGCATCTGCTCCTAAATTGGAACAATGCATTTTGTTCTTAGGAAGCCCTCCGAGCTCCTCGGCTACACTCCTGTTGGTGATCTTGAGCGCCTCTTCTATTGTTTTTCCAATGGCCATTTCACTGACCATGCTGGAAACCGCAATGGCGGCACCACAACCAAAAGTCTGAAATTTCACATCGTCGATGTGATTATCCTTGATTTTTATGTAGAAGGTCATCATGTCGCCACAAACTGGATTTCCTACCTGTCCTACTCCGTCTGCATCCTTCATGGTTCCGACATTTCTGGGATTTTGAAAATGGTCCATGACTTTTTCGGTATAAATCATTTTTTCTTCTCCTCTAGATATTGGGTATAAAGGGGAGACATCTTTCTCAGTCTCTCTATAATGGGAGGGAATGCATCCAGAAGATAATCGATATCTTCCGAAGTCGCCTCATCGACGATGCCGAACACAAGCGAGCCCTGAGCAAGAGCATGATCGATTCCCATGGCTAGAAGAACATGGGACGCCTTCAGAGCCCGTGAAGTGCAGGCCGATCCGCTTGAAGCCGAAATGCCCTTTAGATCCAGGTTTAAAAGCATAGCTTCCCCTTCGACATACTCTACACAAAAACTGGCATGGTGAGGAAGCCTTCTCTCTGGATGTCCTGTGAGGAACACATGCTCCACCGCTTGGGGAAGCTGCTTCATCAACTTGTTCCTCAGTGTTTTCATCCTCTCCATTCGGGATTCCATCTCCTGCAAGGCAATCTCTGCTGCTTTTCCCAAACCAACTATGGCTGGCACATCCTCGGTCCCTGCTCGTCTTCCACTTTCCTGAATACCTCCGTCAATGAATGGGAGGATTCTCCTCCCTTTTTTCACATATAACGCGGCACTTCCCTTAGGTCCGTAAAACTGATTCCCCGCCAAGCTTAACGCATCCACACCAAGGGCTCTCACATCCACTGAGATGTTTCCCACAGCATCCACAGCATCTGTGTGGAAAAGGATATCTTTGTCACGACAGACGCTGGCGATCTCACCTATGGGCTCGATTGTTCCCACTTCCCCGTTGGCCAGCATAATAGATACAAGAATGGTTTCATCGGTGATGGCTTTGCGCACGTCCTCTGGATCAACCAATCCATACTCATCCACAGGGATATGGCTAAAACGGAACCCAAACTTCTCCAGGTACTTTGCTGAGTGGAGGATGGATTGATGTTCTATGGAAGAGAGAATGATGTGTTTTCCGCGGCTTTGATGGGCAAAAGCTAATCCTTTCAGGGCAAAATTATTAGCCTCAGAGCCACTGGAGACAAAAAGGATATCAGCAGATTCGGCATTGATCAAACGAGCAACCTTATCCCGTGATTCCTCGATGGCCTCCAAGGCTTCCTGCCCGATAGAATGAAGGCTTTGGGGATTGCCGAACTTTTCTTTTAAATAGGGAAGCATGGCATCCACCACATCGGGATGAAGAGGAGTGCCTGCAATGTGATCGAGATAAATCCTTTTCATCGGCTCACCATTTGCTCTCTTTGTCATTCCCATTCTCTCTGTTAAACAGCGATGACTTCCTTGATTTCAGGGATTTCCTGCTTCAGGAGTCTCTCGATACCCATTTTGAGTGTCATCTGAGACATCGGACAGCCACTACAAGCGCCAGTCAATCTGACTTTCACCTTTCCATCTTCGACATCCACAAGCTCGACATTCCCTCCGTCAGCCATGAGCGAAGGGCGGATCTTATCCAAGACTTTCTCTACTTTTTCTCTCATCGTTCATTCCTCCTATAATCTGATCAAAAAATATATATTAATCCTGTCATTCAAACTTTTGCAAGATTCTATCCCATTCTTTTCTGTCAACAGTTGTTCGGCTCTGAACCAATGATTTCTTGCCAGGAAGGACAAGCTCATTATAGGAAGGCCTTTCCTCTTGATAAAGCAGACCCAGAGCGAAGGTGTCTCCTCCATTGAGAGCTTTCCATGCCAAGTCTCTTCTTTTTGGATCATGCCCTTTTTTCTGGTTAATGTTATAGGTGTTTTCTTTGTACCAGTCATAGGTGTTTATTTTGTTATGGGTGATACAAGGACTCAGCACATCGATAAGCGCAAATCCTTTATGCTGAAGCCCTTGTTCAATGAGTCGGCTGAGTTGCTTGGGAGCGCCGGAAAATCCTCTGGCAATAAATGTTCCTCCGGATACAAAAGCCATCCGAGGTCCGTCGAGAGGGAATTCCTTAGATCCAAGTGGAGTGGAAATCGAAACAAACCCAACTTGACTCGTAGGTGAGGTCTGGCCTAGTGTCAAAGCATAAATCATGTTGTTCACAACAATATAGGTGAGATCGATGTTTCTTCTCACCGCGTGAATGAAATGACTGAGACCGATGGAATAAGCATCTCCATCTCCGCTTACAGTAATCACAGAGAGATGCGAGTTGGCGAGTTTTGCTCCCGTAGCTACAGGAAGAGCCCTTCCATGTAAGGCGTGGAAGCCATTGGCCTTGAAATAATTATTCAATCTTCCGTGACAGCCAATCCCAGTCACCACCACCATGTCTTCCGGTTTTATCTTCAGGGATACAGCCGCCTTTTTAAGGCTGGCAAAGACGCCAAAGAGACCACACCCAGGGCACCAGGTGGGATCATGGAGGTGATAATCCTTTTCTTTTAGCATTTACAGAGCCTTATGAATAAATCCAGAGATATCCTGTGGCCGGAAAGTATGACCTGAATAATTTAAAATATGCCTTATTTCCTTTTTTTGCTTCATCTGACTCTTTATGAGATAAGCCAATTGGCCTTCATAATTGTTATCCACAACAAAAACCTGTTTACAATTTGCGATAAAATCCTCCACTTCTGTGCCGAGGAAGGGCCAGAGTGTTCGGATCTGCAAATATTTTGTCTCTATCCCTGAATAATAGAGCTGCTCCATGGCTTCCTGGATAGGACCGAAAGTCGAGCCGCAGCCTATTATTCCGATGTCAGCTGTGCTTTTCCCCCAAATTTTAGGCCGGATGAGATCTTTCCGCGCTGCCTTGAGCTTCTTCATCCTCTTTTCCATCATCTTCTTCCTGTTTTTCGAAGACTCATCCCGGTATCCTCTCACATCATGCTCATTGCTCTCAACCATATGGATCCCATTTCGCATGGATGGAAGAGCCCGCGGTGAGATCCCATCTCGTGTGAATTGGTAGCGCTTATAATCTTTCAGGCTGAGAAGCTCTTTTTGAGTCAGTATCTTTCCTCTGTCTAAATCAACTCTCGAAAAACTGAATTTATTAACCGTCCTGTAGTTCTGCCCGTAATCCTGTTCGGTAAGAAGTATCACTGGGCATTGGTATTTATCGGCGAGGTTAAAAGCCTTAATGGTAAACTCGAAACACTCTTGTATGGTGCCGGGTGCAAGGACGATACGTGGAAAATCCCCATGAGATCCATGGATCCACTGAGTCATGTCTGCCTGCTCTGATTTTGTCGGCATGCCTGTACCCGGACCGACTCTCTGCACATCAACCACGACAACCGGAATTTCCGCTATTCCCGCAAGGCCAAATCCTTCCATCATAAGAGAAGCACCTGGACCTGAAGTGGATGTCATCGCTCGAACTCCTGCATAGGAAGCCCCCAACGCCATGTTTATGGCTGCCAATTCATCCTCTGTTTGAACCACGAGGCCATTAAACCGTGGGAAGTAGTTTGCCAGCCATTGCCATATTTCTGTAGCTGGACAGATAGGATAGGCGGCAAAAAAACGGCAGCCCGCCACAAGAGCCCCGAAAGCAATGGCTTCATCTCCTGACATGAGGAGTCGACTCAAATCTCTTCTGCTCTTCAGCAAGTACCTCTCTCCTCGCTGGACGATCTTTTTCGCCTCTTCACAGCCCAAATGGATAGCCTGAATATTCTTTTGCACCACATCCTTTCCCTTCTTTTTTAGGAAAGTCTCATTAATAATCTCTGTGATGATCTGAAAATCAAGGTCAAGGATGTAACACAAACCGCCAAGAAGAATCATGTTTTTATAGATCTCATTCCCAAATTTTTCTCGCGCTAGCTCCCTCATCGGAAAAGCATGGAATGTTTTTCCTTTTCTGTCTCTGGATTTCAGTCGGACCAGCTCTCGTCCTTCACACAACACGACTCCTGATGCGGCTAAAGCTCCTATGTGTTCGAGGATAGCATCACAATCAAAGGCCATAAGCACATCGATTTTGTCTCCACGTCCATGAATTTTTTCCAGGCTTGATCTTACTGTGTAACTTGTCGGTTCGCCTCTTATGTTGGAAGGGAAATATCTGTAGGTCACTATCTTCCATCCCTGTCTTTTTAATATTTTAGCCAGAACATTTCCTGTGAACAGCACACCATCTCCTGCTTTCCCTGCAATCAGAATCGAGATATCAGTGATCATTCGAAACCTCTTTCAGCTCCAGTCATTTGTTAAGAAAATATATAACTGCAATAATCATACCAAACACGGATTAAAAATGCCCCAAGAGCAAACATGAACTCCTTTCCCAGTAAATTCATATCCTTTTGGTTTATTTCTTGTCTGTTATGAATTCCAAACAGCCTGAATATACCGAAATATCGGTAAACATTCCTGTTTTTTCAGTCCATCCTTAGTAGTCCTTCGTCCTCTTTATGCCTAATTTTTTCATTCGGCTTTGAAGCGTTGACGGCTTTAATCCGAGTATTTTCGCTGCTCCTTTCAAACCATAAATAATTCCACTCGTTTGCTGAAGGACTTCTTCGATATACTGTTTTTCATACTCCTGGAGTGAGAGATAAGATTGCCTCTCTTTCATAGTTGTCTTATCAACAAAATAGGCTTCTGGCACCTCTATATATTCTCCCTTAGAAATAACAAGACTATGCTCTATGACGTTCTGCAACTCTCTCACATTCCCGGGCCAAAAATAATCCAGGAAAAGCTGCAGAACCTCATCCTTGATCTTATCCACTTTCTTCCCAATTTTCCTGCTATAAACTTCCAGAAAATAGGCTGTCAACAAAGGAATATCATCCCTCCTCTCCCGGAGTGGAGGAATATCAATCGGAAAGACATTCAACCGGAAGAAGAGATCCTGTCTGAATTTTTTTTCTTCCACCAGAAGGTTGAGATCCCGGTTTGTGGCGGCGATAAGTCTGACGTTGACCTTGATGGTCTTTGAGCTTCCCACTCTCTCAAACTCTCCATCTTGGAGAACACGGAGAAGCATGGCTTGTGTTTCCAGGGGTAAATCTCCAATTTCATCCAAAAATATGGTAGCTCCATCGGCGTATTCAAAGCGCCCGATGCGCCTCATGATTGCGCCGGTGAAGGCCCCTTTTTCATGGCCGAAAAGCTCTGAGGTAATCAAACCCTCGGATAAAGCCGCGCAGTTGACCTTAACCAATATTCTTTCGTTCCGTGGGCTCAGTTCGTGGATATATCGGGCGACCAGCTCTTTGCCTACTCCTGTTTCGCCTTTAATAAGGACAGTGGTATCCGTAGGGGCTACCTGTTCGATAGCTTTTTTTACCATTTGAACGGCTTTGCTGATTCCCACCATCTCTTCGAAAGGATGTTCTGCCTTCAACTCCTCTTTCAACACCTGGGTTTCCTGATAATATCGGTTTTTTAAGGACTCGGTTCTTGCCTTTTCCAGTCTTTCCTGTTCAAGCCTTACGCTATCGGTTATATCCCGAAATGTCCCCCGATATCCTGTGATATTTCCTCGAGAATCTTTTACAGCCATCAAGGAAAACTCAAAATACAGCTTCTCCCTTCCGATTAAAAAGGAAAAAATCTGATTGACAACCGTTTCCCGTGTATCCACAGTTTCAATGAATGCCTCCCAATCCTCTCTTTCGACATGAAGATCGCTGACCTTGATGTTATGGTCAAGCAGCATTTGAGGTGAAGAATAGCCGAGAAGCTTTGCTCCCTTGCTGTTTATCTGTATAAAATGTCCTCTCGTATCCAGCTCCACGATGCCAATCGGTGCAGAGTTGAACAGCTCCATCAGCCTTCTCTTGGAATCGCTCAACTCCGTGTATAGCTGTGAGTTCTGGATGGCTATACCAATCTGGATACTCACCTTCTCCAAGAAATCGATCATCTCTTGGGAAAGCATGTCCTTTTTCTCGTCAGCCAGATAGAGTTCGGCGATGATCTCTCCTCCAAACTTTATGGGGATGATAGCTACAGATTCATATCCGCTCTTGGCGCAAACACCTCGCAAAGCATTCTTCGTCATCTCCGGATGTTGATGCGGAATCCTTGCCATGAATTGTGTCATATGGGATGTGGTGAAAGACCCATGGTCGGTGATGAATGGATAGGATTTTTCCACCTCTCCTCTAGCCACATAGCCACACAAGCAATCCTTAAGAGTAATCCAATGTTCAGACTCGAGAAACTCTCTTTCCAGCCCGAGATAAGAGTAAAAAGGGATATTGCCCTTCGCATCGATGATTCTGATGGCAAGATGATGACACTTCGTCACTTTTCTCAAAATGAGGAGAACTTCATCCAGATTGGATTTTAAATCAGGAAGTTGAGTGATCTTCTCAGAAATGAGCGAATAGACTCCAAGAAAGCTTTGGTTATTGACACTGGACTTTTTTGTCATGATTCCGCAGTAAGAGAAAAGGAATTATCCAAAAATCGGTTTAACTTGCCTCAAAAATTTGACTGAAGAGAACTCCCCCGCGATTGGATAGTGACGCGCCTGATGGATAGCTGGACTATTTCTTCTTCGTTGTCTTTTTTACTGTCTTTTTGGATGACTTTTTTGTAGTTTTCGAAGCTGCTTTTTTTGCTGGTTTCTTGGTCTTCTTCTGCTTCATCGGCTCGGTGCAGCAAATTAAATAATGTTCCTCCACGCATCCACAATCATCAACGACTAGGCGAAAACCACAGATGCCACACTCATAGTTTTCCCCTTTTTTGACCCTTCTGCCTTTCTGTGCTTTCACTTCTGTTTTTGTGGTCTTCTTTGTCGCTTTTTTTGCCGGCATGTGTTACCTCCATTTCACAGTGGTTATCCTTTTCCTGATATTTTTACCATCAATAGAATTCTAAGTCAACATATCCAATATATCCTATAGTTTTACAAGATTATGCGGGGAACCTGAGGATTGATGCGTGTGACAATCTCATAATTGATCGTCCCCCCAAAGGAAGCAAGATCATCTGCGGTTATGCTTTCCTCTCCATCTTTCCCCAAAAGCACCCCTTCATCTTCGACCTCCACACCCGGAATATCCGTCACATCAACCATGAAAAAATCCATGGCCACCCTTCCGCGGACTGGTGCCCTTTGCCCTCTGATGAGGACATGGGACACATTAGAAAAGGCTCGGGAATAGCCATCGTAATAGCCAACCGGGAGCACAGCCAACAACGTCTCTCTGGTTGTTCTATATGTGCATCCGTACCCAACATAAGCACCCTGGGGAATTCTCTTCACTTGGGCAATCCTGGTTTTCCAAGATAGAACCGGTTTCAAACGAACCGGCTCTCTGTTTTGAAGCAAACAGGATAAATATGTCTCCTTAGACGGCCAGAGACCATACATGCCAATACCAACACGCACCATATCGAAGTAGGTTTCTGGAAAAAGAATCGCCGCTGCGGTGCATGAGATATGTTTGTTAGGAATCTTTATTCCTTCTTTTTCAAGGTTTTCACAGATCCTTCTGAAAGTTTCGATTTGATACTGAGCGTAAGAATGGTTTGTTGTATCCTCTATGTTGGCAAAATGGGAAGACAGCCCCTCTACCATAAGGTTGGGATATGTGTTGGCTTCTTTTATAAAAGGAAGAATATCCTCTACCCGAAGCCCCTGGCGGTGAGTTCCGGTTTCAACCTTAACATGGAGACGAACCCTCTCTCCCGGGGGCAGAGAGAGTTCTGCCAATCGTCGTACAGTTATAAGGTTATAGACTGTGAGCCTCAAGCTGTGTTCGACCGTTTTCCCCAATTCATCAAGAGGAACATAGCCCATTACAAGAATGGGACAATCCAGCCCTGCTTTCCGAAGCCTTATCCCTTCCTCAAGAGAATGGACCCCGAGCCAATCGGCGCCTGCCCGCACGGCTATCAAAGACACCTCTTCCATTCCATGGCCATAAGCATTGGCTTTCACTGTCGCCAACAATAACCTGTGTTTACCGATCAGCCGCCGGAATTCATGGAGGTTGTGTGTGAGCGCTTCACTTTCGATTTCTACCCACTGCAAAGGTTTGTTTTTCATGGTGATGGAAAAATCAAAGCTCTGTTCTGATCTTTTCTAAATCTATCAGATGTTTCAGGTCTTCCTCGATCAAAATCGAATCTCTTCTCTCCATTCCCGTTGAAATGATAGAAATCTTGGCTTGGATGAGGTCCTCGATAAACTTCATGTAGTCTTTAAAAGCCTGAGGGAGACCTCTATAGTCGCGGATCCCCTGGACAGGTTCTTTCCATCCGCAGACCTTTTTATATTGGGGTTCCACTTTCTCAAGGACCCAGCTCTCTGCAGGAAAACTTCGCAGCCTCTCTCCTTTGTATTTGTATTCCACGCAGACCTGTATTTCCTCTAAGCTATCCAAAACATCCGGTTTCGTCAGAATGACGTTGCTGATGCCATTGATCCGACACGAGTAAGCCACGGCAACAGCATCCAACCATCCGCATCTTCGGGGTCTTCCTGTGGTCGCTCCGAATTCATTCCCTCTCTCAAGAAGCAATCGTCCTGTATCATCTCCTATTTCAGTGGGGAAAGGACCTCCTCCCACTCGGGTCGTATAAGCCTTGGAAACTCCCCAAACAGCATCGATCTTATCCGGACCGATTCCTAGTCCTGTGCAAACCCCGCCAACCGTGGAGTTGGATGATGTCACAAAAGGATATGTCCCGTGGTCGACATCCAGAAGCGTTCCTTGTGCTCCCTCAAAAAGTACGGACTTACCCTGCTTGATGTTGTCATCCAGAATGAGAGAAACATCTTTTATGTATTTTTTTATTCGAGGAGCAAAAGCCGCGTATTTATCAAAGACCTTTTCTGGATCAAAGGATTCCTCTCCGTAGTAATCCAGATAGATATTTTTTTCCTTGACATTCTGTCCGATCTTCTCCTTAAGAATCGTGAGGTCGAGAAGGTCTCCAGCCCTGATACCCAGCCGACCTGCTTTATCTTGATAGGAAGGACCAATTCCCCTAGAGGTCGTACCTATTTTCTTTGGACCTCTCGCTTTTTCGCTGATATTCTCTGCCGCTGAATGATAGGGAAGAATGAGATGCGCCTTGCTACTTATCACGATGTTCTCGTCTATCTCGACGCCGAATCCTTCCAGCTCTGAGATCTCATCGAGGAAAGCCTGGGGATTGACCACAACACCATTCCCGATGATACAAAGCTTGCCCGGACGCAGAATTCCGGAGGGAATCAGATGAAGCACGAGTTTTTTACCGTTGACGTAAACGGTATGTCCTGCATTATGGCCTCCTTGAAACCGGGCAACTACATCGAAAGCGGGCGCAATCAGATCTATGATCTTTCCTTTTCCCTCATCACCCCATTGAGTACCAAGCACAACGATATTGGCCATAATTCTCCTCTCGATGCTTATCAGATTTTATCCAAATGTGTTCTGCGGATTAAGAATTCTATCAGAAGTCTATAAATGAAACAAGGCTAGAAACTGAGAGCAACTCGCACTGCCCACAGATCATCTTTTTTTGTATCCCCCTCTTCACGATTGAAATCATATTCGAGTGAGAAGAACACATTTTGAACAGGAATATAAATCAAACCCAAAGCCCAGCGGCTCCTGTCTATGGAGATGCCTCCTCCCGCCTCCTGATCTCCAATGAAGCCGGGTCCGTGATAGGGATCCGTGTATTTCAATTTTTGGTAGCTTGCCAATGGAATAAAGTTGCCAAAATTGAGCGAAAGCTCAACGAAGTAGCCTTCGGCATCTCCTTGTTCAAAACCATCTGGATTACTTATTATATCCTTGGTGTATTCGGCAAACACCTTCCAATCCTGGGTCATCCAGGTCAAATCCACGCCATGAAGGATTAAATTCCGGCTATTCTCATCATCATATTTTCCATTGTAAATGGAGTAGGCCATTTCGACTCCTTGTCCGAGTGATAAGCCAAATCTCCCACCCTTCCCTTTGTCTTTATTATTGTCTTCAAATTGTTGTCCATCTCTCAAATCCTGTCCTTCACAAAGACCATTGCCTATATATCCGGAGTAGAAAAAGCCGCTGAATCTCCCTTCGACAAGGATACCAATGTCTCTCCATCGATGGGGATAGCAAAATTCAACATGCAGCGGAGGATTGATGAGGCTAGTCTGATGTGGCCTATTGATCTGGTTGTATCTTCCAAAAGGCACCAGATAAAGACCTAGCTTGAGTTGGAACGCTTCCGAAGTGCCTAACCCGATCCACGCCTGATCGATTTCAACCTGAGTAATATCCGTAATCCTGAATTCGGCTTCATAGTTAATATTGGGAGAGATATCTCCTGAAAAGATCAGCCCGAACAAGGGATTGGTGAAAGTTCCTTTTGGAAACTCTCCTTGTTCCTGACTTTTTACAAAGTTGGACGAAAGATAACCTGTGATTTTCCCTAAGGAAGGAGTGGCCAATATAACCAATGCGAGAAGAAGCGCTAGAGTTTTTGTCTTCATAAGACCGAAAAGTCGAAGTCATCCTCTAAGAGCGAGTTTTTCCACTTTTCGACATCAATCTTTTGGAGGATGATACGGCTGATGTCATTGACTTTATCTCTTGTTCCCATCCAGATGGCACCGACAACCTTTCCATCCTGAATGACGATTTTTTTGTATATTCCTTGCTCCCTCCTTTCTTTCCGGAATTCCTCACTGGTCCCCTCTTCAGGATTGACCAATCCGATGGAAGTCACGTCCAATCCAACAACCTTCAGGGTATTGGAAAGGACGGTCCCTTCATATTTTCTTTCCTGACCAGCAATGTTGAAGGCTGCGATCCGAGCCTGGTTAAAGGAAGCAGGAATGATTCCGTAGATTCTGTCCCTATGCTGAATGTTATCCCCGGCTGCAAAAATATCTGGATGGCTTGTCTGCAGATAATCATTCACGATGATTCCTTTATCTGTCGCAAGGCCTGATTCCTTGGCCAACCTGATATTTGGCCTTACACCGGCAGCCACTATGGCAGTCTCTGCCTCAAGTTCCTCTCCTCCCTTAAATCTCAACCCACTCACTCTGTCTCGTCCCATTATCTCTTCGGTGGCTACGCCAAGACGCACACTGATTCCCATGTCTTCTATTTGGGCCTTCAGTACCGAAGCTCCTTCTGCATCAAGCTGTCGCGGCAACAAGCGGTCGAAAAACTCTACAACTTGGATTTCAGTTCCCCTTGAATGTATGGCGCGCGCAATCTCCAATCCCAACAGTCCGCCTCCGATGATCACCGCCTTGGCATGATCTTTGACCCATTCTATAATAGCCAAAGAATCATCCAGGGTTCTTAAAGTGAAGATTCCTTGCTTTTCTGTTCCCCTAAAAGGAGGAATAAAGGAATGAGCCCCATTGGCAAGAAGCAGCGTGTCATATTTTGTTCTTTCGCCACTTTTGAGTTCAACCTCCTTTGAGTCCGGATCAATGGTCTTTATAGGCTCGCCTAGATAGAGGTCTATATTCTGATTCTCGTACCATTCTTTTGAAAAGGCGAACAGGTTATCTTGAGGAATATGACCTGCAAGAAACTCGATAAGATTTGGACGGGGATAATAAAGGTATTTCTCCTCAGCATATATATCAATTTTTGCTTTTGGGTCCAGTTCACGGAGAGTTTTTGACGAAATTATTCCCCCTAGACCATTGCCGATCACTATCAAGCGCATCTACGGATGTCTCTCTACTCTTCCTCAGGACATTTTCTGAAAATATTCTTTTCCCACACCACACTGGGGACAGACCCAATTATCAGGCAGATCCTCGAACAGAGTTCCAGGTTCGATCCCGTTCTCTGGATCTCCTTTTTCAGGATCATAAATAAACCCGCAAGCTGTGCATTCCCATTTTTCCATATTCTTTCTCCCTAAAATCTTGTGCTGAATCTGGATTAGTCCCACTCTAGGACATGTTTTTCGTATTCTTTCTCTAGCTTCAGCTTATGTGATTTTTCCTGGGTGATCAGAAAATCGAACAGCTTCTTCAACTCACTGCTTTCGGCATTCTGCTCCAATCTTGTGTAGAGTTCCACAGCCTCCTGTTCTTTTTTTGCGGCAAAGATGAGAAGGTCCTGAAAGGTCATGTCCTCGCTCACAGGTTCCTCAGTCAAATAATCGGAAATTTTTAAGTCAATCACCTGTTCCTTTTTGAAAGAACCAATCTGTTCTTGTGTAATATCCTGAAGAAGCTTCTTGTGATTTTTCTCCTCTCCTTGGAGTTCGAGCAGGAGCTCCTTTAAGCCTGGAGTCTTTGCCGTTGCGCTCATATCGCCATAGGCCATTATGGCCGCCTCTTCCCTTTGGATGGCGAATTTGATGATGTCTTCATAACTTTTCACGTTCATCTCTCCCTTAAATAAAAGTAAATACTATCTAATCTTCCTTGAGTTCCATGGGTTGATCGCAGCAAACCAAGGTCCCAACTCCTGCCTTGGTTACCCTCACTTCTTGACCACATAGATTGCAGACATAGGTTTTTCCCTCTTCGGCCATGAGACATCTCCTCCTTTCTTAAATCACGCTTGTTTGATGGCCATGAGATTGCCTTTAAAAGCGATTTCTCATTATAATGAAACCCTCGTTGACTTGCAATAACTTCATGAGCAGAGTGAGCACATTTTCTGCGAAGGAGGAAAAATGATCGAAGAATCGGTAGCCAAAAAAGCCAGAAAGCAACTCTATAAAGCAGCTAAGGAAATTCAGTTGGACTCTGATCTGTTAAGAATTATGGAAAAGCCTATGAGAATTTTAAAGGTATCCATTCCTATCAGATTGGACAGCGGGCAGGTAAGGGTCTTCACTGGGTACAGATGTCAATACAACAACGCCAAAGGCCCAGCTAAGGGCGGAGTCCGGTACCATCCTAAGGTCACTGAAGACGAGGTCACAGCTCTGGCAGCTTGGATGACATGGAAATGCTCTCTTCTCGATCTTCCCTATGGAGGAGCCAAGGGAGGAATCGTTTGCGATCCAAGAAATATGTCTGAAGGAGAACTGGAAAGGATGACAAGAAGATATACGAGCGAGATAATGCCTATTCTGGGCCCCCATATCGATATTCCAGCCCCAGACGTTTACACCACTTCAAAAACCATGGCATGGATCATGGATACCTTTTCCATGTTCAAGGGCTACACAGAGCCGAGTATAGTGACCGGGAAGCCTGAGATTCTAGGCGGTTCGAAAGGAAGAAAAGAGGCTACTGGCAAAGGTGTTTCGCTCATCGTTAGAGAATTGTTCAAAGCAAAGAAAAAAAGTCTGAAAGGAGCCAAGATCGCCATACAAGGCTTTGGAAATGTCGGGGGACATGCTGCCCTCTTTCTCTCAAAAATGGGCGCCAAGATAATATCGGCGTCTGATGTATCAGGAGCATTGGTTGACCCTAACGGGCTGGATATCCCCGCTCTCATCGATTGTGTGGAGAAGCATGCGTGCATCATCAAGCATCCTGGGAAACAGATAGAAAGAGATGATGTTCTCTATCAAGATGTCGATGTTCTGATTCCCGCAGCTTTGGAAAACCAGATCCATCGGAAAAACGCAGATAAAATCCAAGCAAAATTTATCGTGGAAGGGGCTAACGGACCAACCACACCTGAAGCAGACGATATCCTGCAGCAAAGAAAAATCCCTGTGATTCCTGACATTTTGGCCAATGCTGGAGGAGTGGTCGTGAGTCATCTGGAATGGGTCCAAGCCCTGAGCGGCCTATACTGGGAAGAGGATCAGGTCAACGCGGAGCTGGAACGAAAGATGATCAAAGCCTTCAAAGAAGTCTGGAGAGAGGCTACACAGAGGAATATCTCCTTTCGATGTGCAGCTTATATCGTTGCGATTGGAAGAATAGCCGAGATTTATCGATACAGAGGGATCTTCCCTTGACGTCCCGCCTTCTAGCCAGTTTTCTGATTTTAGCGTTTTTTTCTTGATTTGATGAGTCTTTTCAATTATCATTTCTTATTCAAAAATGACAATTAAATCATTTATCAGCCTGGCTCTTGGATGGCTCATCCCTGGACTGGGACACATCTCCCAAAAAAAATATTGCAGAGGGCTTATCTTCTTCCTCTGCATAACATGTATGTTTCTTCTGGGTTTGTTATTGCAAGGAAGGATTTACTCTTTTCAGACGGAAAATCCCTTGACTATCCTTGCTTTTTTCTCTGATATCGGAATCGGTACTTTCTATTTCCTTTCAAAAATTTTCAGCTTCGGATTAGGCAACTTGAAAAGCACCACATTTGAATTCGGCACAGCCTACATCGCTGGAGCCGGGCTTTTAAACTACCTCGTGGCCCTCGACGCCTTAGATATCGCTATAGGAAAAAAGAGATGATTTTGAAGAGCCATTTCCTTTCTATGATTATTTACTCTCTGTTCGTCTGCCTTGTCCTTGCTTTAATCCGAAGAAGCGAACGAAAAGCTCAGATCCGCTATTTTCTCTCTCTCTTTTTTATCATGGTCCTGGGCGCTCTGCTTTTTGGCTGGTTCATGTACCTTTTCATTCCTTAATTTTTCCCGCCACATACACCTCTCTTGTATCCATTCTGAAAAAAAATGCTGGTTTTGTCTCTTGAATCAAATACAGCTATATTGAGAATGCCAGTAGGTGAGAAAACTCCTCGAAGACAGAGCGGGCATCACGAGTCTGCCAGAGGCAACGTGGCGATCCTCTATTGTGAACGACTGCAGGGAGCGTGGCAATCTTAGGAGGTTGCCTCGCCGCTATACTCTTCGCAATAACAATATGATTCAGGAGGAAAATTATCATGTTTCAAAATCCACTGGCCGAGCAGTCCTTTGTTTGAATACAGATTTCGATGTGCTATAATCTTCCTTCAACGGATGAATTCCCAAATTCTCTCACATATTCAGTAGGTCTAGGTCTTTCAGAGAGTTGTCGTGTGTGTTCAAGAGGCCGTAGGGCACCTGCCGGCTATGATGATGAAGTCTTACAATACAGAGAGAATAGTGGACGCAAGAGGATGATTGAGCTTTATCATATTTGGAAACAATACCAGAAGCCCGATTGGGCCTTGAAAGACATCACGCTCACGGTCAACCAAGGAGATTTTTGTTTTGTTACGGGCCCAAGCGGTTCGGGAAAAACAACTCTCATGAAAATAATATTCCGTCAGATCTTTCCCACTCATGGCCAGATTATCGTCGATGGAAGAAATATTTTACGGGTTTCCGATCATAAGATTTACAGGCTGAGGCGAACGATGGGCATCGTGTTCCAGGATTTCCGTCTGCTCTTCCACAAGAGGGTTTTCGACAATGTCGCGGTTGTGCTTCAGGTGGTAGGATTCCCAAGAAAGGAAGTGAGACGAAGGGTTTTTAACTCACTAAGAATGGTCAATCTCAACCATAAGATGTGGGAATATCCGTCTCATCTCTCATACGGGGAACAGCAGAGAGTGGCCATTGCTCGGGCTGTGGTCAACAATCCCAAAATCATTCTAGCCGATGAGCCCACAGGGAATCTTGATACCGAACTCGCCTTAGAAATAATGAGCCTTTTCACCGAGATAAACAAAAAAGGAGCAACCGTCATCATATGTACCCACGATCGCGAATTGATCAGACACTTCGGACAAAAAATCTTCTTTCTTTATAAAGGAAAGCTTTTGAGAGAGGAAACAGTTTGATCCTCCAAAAACTCCAACATTTTCAAAGAGAAACGTTGAATAATCTCTGGCAGTTCAGGGCGCGCAATGTCTTTTCCATCACTATCATTTGCCTGTCTTTCCTTATCGTTGGAATTTTTGTCTCCCTTTCGAATAACCTCCGGTACACGGCTCAACAAATTTCCAAAGACATGGTTGTGGTTTTCTTTCTCGAGAAGAACATGGATGCATCTGACAGAGCTGTCATCGAACAGGAATTGAACAATTCCTCGCTGGTATCCAGAATTCAGTTCATCAGCTCAGAACAGGCCTTACAAAACTTTCTGAATAAGTTTCCTGAACTCGAAGGGATCGTCGAGAATTTAGAGACAAATCCCTTTCCTTCCTCTCTTGAGGTCACTCTCAAAGAAAAGGACTTTTCTTATGAGGAAACCCAGCCCTTCCTCGACAAAATAAAACAGATAAGCGGTATTGAGGACGTTCAGTTTAACAAGGACTGGGTGGAAAAGATGCAGTCATTGAGCAGACTGGCCAGAGCTGTGGGTTTCTTTCTTGGAGGCATCCTGATTCTAGCCTCGTTTTTTATCGTTTCCAACGTCATTAAACTCAATGTCTTCGCTCGAAAAGATGAAATTGAAATCCTGCGTCTTGTGGGAGGAACAAACACCTTCATCAGAATTCCTTTTTTGGCTGAAGGAATCATTCTGGGAGCCTTAGGTGGAATATTATCACTCCTCCTCCTGTTTATCGTGATAAAGCTTTTTCCTGTCTATCTCGGTTCATCCTTAGGCGTCCTGAATGAATTGATCAGCTTTCGTTATCTCTCCTTTTCCCAAAGCACAGCCATTATCTCTTCTGGTGCAATCATCGGCTTTTTTGGAAGCATGAGCTCTCTTGCAAAATTTCTAAAGACTTAACGATCTGTTTCTGAAAACAAATCCTTTGCCAAACGATGGGCCACTCTTAATGGTTCGGGAATTCTATATCTGGAACAATGCAGCACGATCTCCAGAGAAAAGTCAAAATCCATCCTGTGTCCTGGTGATACAAAAATAGGTTTAACAGATGACCGGGTTCGTAGACAGTATCCAACCTTCTCCCCCCTCTGATCCCGATAAATGCTGAAGGCCCCTCTTTGTTCCGATGGAGATCTAAACGGAAAAAAGGGTGATTTTGCACATCCGATGGTCGGGATATCCAGGAGAACTCCGACATAAGAGGCCAAACCCATTCTTCTCGGATGAGCAATACCATTGCCATCTATTAGAGTGACATCGGGATTGTTTTTCAGCTTCCGAAAGGCCTTAATAAAGGCCGGCCCTTCTCTGAAATTTAGATATCCAGGTATATAGGGAATGCTCACCTTCCTCACCTCACTGGTAACTTCTCTCAGTTCTAAATCCGGAATTTTCAGCACAGCCACAACTGCACCTATCAGCGCTTTTTCTCTGTGATAGCTGAAATCGGCACCGGCTAGGCTGCGGACCCTTTTAGTGGCCGGAGTAAGCACCAGACGTGAAGACAGCATGTGTTGAATACTAGCTGCTTTTTTTAAGTCAAACATTCTCCATCCGCTCCTATTATATATGAAAGCCAGACCCTTTTGTGTCAAGCCAAATGGATCTCATTAGGCATATTCCCAAAGATCAGAACGGGCTGCCTAGATTGACTTTAAAGACTTCTTATCCTACAATTCGAAAAAATGGCATCCATCGGGCAGGAACTCAAGAGAGAGCGTGAGCTGCGCGGCATTTCCCTGAAAGAAATCGCGGATTATACAAAAATAAACATAAGATTCTTAAGAGCGTTAGAAGAAGACCGGCTCGACATGCTGCCAGAGAAGTTTTTCACGAGAGGAATCATTCGTTCCTACGCAAAATACTTGGGTTTAAACGAGCAAAGCACCTTGAACACCTACCTTGAAGGCCTGCAAGCTCAGGAGACTGATCAAGACGAGAAAAAGGAAAAACCTGAGGAAGAAGACATTCCCAGGAAGAAAAACACACTTGTCATTACTGCAGTGGTCTTCATAGCACTCACAGCACTAGTCATTGTCCTTTATTTTGTCTTCCATAAAGAAGAAGTTCCACCTCCGAAGCCAAGCCAATCCGCATCGAACCAAATTCGAGAAGAACCTGCAGTTTCTCCACCTGTCACGCAGGTCAAAACAGAGGAAGAGCAAGAGGAATTGATCCTTAACATCATGGTTCAGCAGGAAACTTGGATGGAAATTTACACAGACGGAGAACTCCAATATACCGGGATCAAATATCCAGGAACACAACTCGAGTTCAAGGCCCTCAAAGAACTCCTCCTTCATCTCGGGAATGCCGGGGGGATAGCTTTTTCCTTAAACGGAAAGCAGGGGAAGAAATTGGGGGTTTCCGGTGCTGTTGTAAAAAACATCCAAATCACCTTGGATAACTTTAAGGAATTTCTCTTAGAGAAAGAAGAAACCGTAACGCAAAAAGAAGCAAAATAACATCATTTAAAAACATGGCAGATCCAAAGAAAAAAGGGCCACGTTTCGTGGCTGCCTTTATCATTTTCCTTATCATCCTGTTCTTTACAATAGAGTTCTTTATCAGAGAGGCACAAGAATTCTCACCAACCTCTTTCACGAATATATTACTGACTTTCTTGCAGATTATCGTTCTTTTGATGTTTCTTATCCTGCTTTTTGTTCTTGGAAGGAACTTAGCAAAGCTTTATCTGGAGAGAAAAAGAAAAGTCCTCGGAGCCCGCTTTAAAACCAAACTGCTTCTCTTTTTTATCGCCCTCTCTCTCATCCCTACACTCCTGCTTTTCTTTTTCGCCAGCGACCTTATCAGCCGAAACATCGAAACCTGGTTCAAGACTCCTATTGATCGAATCTTGGATGACACCAAAAGCCTCGCAGACGGCTTCTATATAAGCGGGGAGGAAACCACTCTTCATTACGCCAAACAGCTGAGTCGTGCGATTCAGCAACAAAATCTGATCGATCTAAACCGCAGGCTTCCACTCATGGAGTTTGTCCGTAACAAACTCACAGAGTACAAGCTGGATGAAATAGGCATATTTTTGGATGACGAGGAGCTGTTCACATATCTGAACCCGGACCTTCCCTTTCAAGACTATAGTGATGTCAGAAAGAATAATGTTAGGATTGCCCATCTGGGTGAAACATACAGCAGTATCGATCCCATGGGAAACGGAGAAATGATCCGTCGTGGAATTTCATTCAACATCCCAAATGTGGGGAATGTGTTGGTTCTGACAGGCAAATTTCTTCCTCAAAACTATGCAGAAAAGATCAACAACATCTCAGCTTATGTCCAGAGATACAGTCAACTGAGAATCCAAAAAAATCCTGTCAAGGCTTTCTACTTCATAACCCTTATATTCATTACACTCCTCATCGTCTTCGCAGCAAGCTGGATCGGGTTTCATCTGGCTAAAGGCATTACAGTGCCGATTGAAAAATTGGCCCATGCGACCAAAGAAGTCTCAAGAGGAAACTTAAATGTGCGTGTTGAAGATCCCGCCTCTGATGAGTTGGGTATTCTGATCGATTCTTTCAATCAGATGATCTTCGATCTGAAAGATAGCCATCACAATATTGCTCAAAAAACCTCTGAGTTAGAAGCGAGAAAACAATACATCGAAACAATCCTGAATAACATCACCACCGGCGTTATAACATTGGATGCTGAGGGAATCATCACAACCATTAATCCTTCTGCCCGCACCATGCTCGGTCTGGAAGAGAAAAACCTAATCGGCAAAAGTTATAAAAATGTGCTTGAGGACGAAAAATATGGAGAAATCCTAGAAAACATCATGCGCGGGCTCCAGAAAAAACATAAAGTGTCCGATAAGGAAATAAATATAAACTTTGACAGCCAGAGTATCACAATAGCTCTGACCTTATCCCCTCTAACACAGGCGAATAACGAATTCTCGGGGATGATCGTCGTTCTGGACAACTTGACTCAGCTCATCAAAGCCCAAAAGATTGCAGCCTGGAAAGAGATTGCCCAGCGTGTAGCCCATGAGATCAAAAATCCTCTGACACCGATCCAACTCTCTGCCGAGAGGATCATAAAGAACTTAAGGACAAACAAAAGAAAATCCAATGAAATCATCGAAGAAGGAGCCAGCACCATTGTACAGGAAGCACGCACCATAAAATCCCTCGTGGATGAATTCTCAAGCTTTGCCCGCATGCCCAGTATTCGTCTTCAATCAGCCGACCTTAATGCAATCATTAAACAGACAATTTCCCTATTTTCAGGAATCTTTTCAGAAATTGAATTCGAGACTCTGTTTTCAACCGAGGTTCCTTCCCCCCTTTTGATAGATCCTGAACAAATGAGGCGTGTGTTCATCAATCTGATTGATAATGCTATAGACGCCATGAACAAAAAGGGGAAAATCCGAATACGCACAACATTCGACAAAATCCAACAAAAGGTAAAAATAGAGGTGGCCGATTTTGGACCAGGTATTCCCCAAGGTGAGAGAGAAAAACTCTTCCATCCTCACTATTCAACGAAGAAGAAGGGCACTGGTCTGGGATTAGCCATAGTTAATCAAGTTATCAGCGAACACAATGGCTCCATCGAGGTAGAAGACAACAAGCCCCATGGAGCTATGTTCATCATACAAATTCCCACATGATCAAAGATAAAATACTAGTCATCGATGACGAAGCGGGGATTCGATCTTCCCTGAAAGGAATTCTTGAGGACGAAGGCTACGTCGTCACAACAACGGATACCGGAGAAAAAGGACTCGATCTCTTGAAAGGGGAGAATTTTGATCTCGTTCTTCTCGATATCTGGCTTCCTCAAATGAGCGGACTCGATGTCCTCGAAAAAATAAAAAGGTCAGAAGAAAGCTCACAGGTCGTGATGATCTCAGGACATGGATCCATAGCAACTGCTGTAAAATCTACAAAACTCGGAGCCTATGATTTTCTGGAGAAGCCTCTGACGTTGGAAAAAGTCATACTCACCGCAAAAAATGCCCTGCGTCAGAAGAGGCTCGAAGAAGAGAATATCCAATTGAGAGCAAGAGTAGAGGCCAAATATCATCTGATCGGAGAGAGCCCGGCGATTCAAAAGTTGAAGAACGAAATCAAATTGGCGGCCCCAACCAACGGTCGTGTCCTTATCTATGGAGAGGCTGGAACCGGAAAAGAGCTTGTAGCTCGATTGCTCCATCAACAGAGTCCGAGGAGAGACAAGAGGTTTATTCAAATCAATTCCGCAGCCATTCCAGATGATCTTATCGAAAGCGAATTGTTTGGATACGCGGGAGAAGAGAAGCCCGGCCCAGAGAAAAGGAGAAAAGGGAAAATCCTGCTTGCAGACGGGGGATCGCTCTTTCTGGATGAAATTGGAGACATGAGCCTAAAGACTCAGGCTAAACTGGTCCGATTTATAGAGGAAGAAACTTTTAAACCATTAGGTTCATCCGAATCCACCACTTCCGATGTCAGGTTGATTGCATCGACAACTAAAAATTTGAGAGAGCTCATCGCCCAAGGAAAATTCAGAGAGGATTTGTTTTTCAAACTCAATATCATTCCTATGGCTATCCCCCCTCTGAGGGAACGAAAGGAAGATATCTCCCTACTGATAGAATATTTCTTATCGTATTTCGCCAAGGAATACGGTAAGAAGCAGAAAAGAATGAAAGAAGAAGCTCTACAGGCCTTCATCAATTATTCTTGGCCTGGTAATGTGAGCGAACTCATAAATGTGATCGAAAGGTTCGTCATCATGGTAAAGGAGAAAGAAATCGAATCCTCCCACCTCTCTCTCCTCGTTGAACCAATGGAATCACAATTCATCTCCACAGTGGAAGAAAGCAAACCCTTGCGACAGGCTAAAGAACAGTTTGAAAGAGAATACATTCATAAAATCTTGCTCAGACACCACTGGGATATTCCAAAAACCGCTTCTGAGCTCAATATAGAGGAAGATCTTCTCCATGAAAAAATCAAAAGTCTTGGGATCTCCTTCCTCGGGTAGATTATCTAACCCATATCCACCATCTTCAAGGGAAGCATCTCTATTTCCGTGATGAGGAAAACATCCGACCTCATTGAGGAGTGCGACGACGGTTCCTCTCCATCCGAAGCCCATTGAGGAGGGTGGGAGGGTCTTGGCAAGGATGGAGGGGAACCGACGCTGTGACAGATCACACCTTTATAATTAATTGTCACCGAAATAGAGATACTTACCATCTTCAAAAAGAAATAGACCGGGATATTCTGTATTGCTATAATAGGGAAAATTTTTCGAATTGAACGAGCATGAAAAAATGGAAGGTCAACTGCTTAACATCCTAACCCAAATAAGAGATTACATCTGGGGTCTTCCCTTGATCATACTTCTTGTGGGAACAGGGATTTATCTGACAATGCGTCTAAGGGGACTTCAAATAAGAGGCCTCTTCTATTCCCTGTACCTCGCTTTTATCAAACGGAAGGAAGACGATCAGGAAAAGGGAGACATATCACATTTCCAGGCACTCATGACAGCCCTTGCCGCAACGGTAGGAACAGGGAACATCGCTGGAGTCGCCCTTGCCATCTTCACTGGTGGTCCAGGAGCGTTGTTCTGGATGTGGATTACAGGTATTTTCGGGATGGCAACAAAGTATGCCGAGGCGGTTTTGGCCATAAAATACAGAGAAACAGATGAGTTCGGGACCATGAGCGGTGGGCCGATGTATTACATATCCAAGGGACTTGGATGGAAATGGCTAGGCGTGCTGTTTGCTGTGTTCGCTTCGGCGGCTGCCTTTGGCATAGGAAACATGGTTCAATCGAATTCTGTCGCTGATGCGGTAAACTCCTCATTCGGGATACCCTATTGGGCAACAGGATTGATTCTAGCTATCTTTACAGCTATGGTGGTTCTTGGCGGAATCAAAAGCATAGCCAGGGTCACACAGGTCCTTGTCCCTTTAATGATCATCATATATTTCACGGGCGCTTCTATCATTTTGATTATGAAAATCACGGCTATTCCAAAAATTTTCGTTCTCATCTTCAAATCAGCTTTTACCCCATCAGCGGCCGCAGGAGGATTTCTGG
>Ga0209636_10000444_pt1 | contig 39966 bp, 44 predicted proteins | sample DeeMarSWOR152_54_FD_187464 | JGI IMG/M metagenome (GOLD analysis project Ga0209636, IMG submission 187464) | Marine sediment microbial communities from White Oak River estuary, North Carolina - WOR-1-52-54 (SPAdes) (version 2) | ecosystem: Environmental > Aquatic > Marine > Intertidal zone >... | reverse complement strand
CCATCAGCCTCTGGAGGCAAGAGAGGTTCCGGTCAATCCAAATACTCTAATAGTTGGCGGCGGTATTGCCGGTATTCAAGCGGCACTAGAAATCGCTGACGCCGGGCACAAAGTTTATCTTGTAGAAAAAGACCCCAGCATCGGCGGACACATGATACAGTTCGATAAGACCTTCCCCACTTTAGACTGCTCCGCCTGTATCCTTACACCCAAGATGACCTCCGCAGGCTCTCATCCCAACATCGAATTGATGACCTACAGTGAAGTGGAAGAAATCGCTGGCTTCATCGGCAACTTCAAAGCCAAGATTCGTAAAAAGGCTAAATTTGTGGACGAATCTAAATGCAATGGCTGCGGTGTCTGCATGGAGAAATGCCCGTGGAAAGCAGACAGCGAGTTTGACCTCGGATTAAGCCAGCGAAAAGCTATTTACACACCGTTCCCGCAAGCAGTGCCTAATATTCCCGTCATAGATAAGGAGAGCTGTGCCTATTTCCTAAAAGGCAAATGCCGTGCCTGCGAAAAGTTCTGCGAGAGAGAAGCCATCGATTTCGAGCAGCAGGACAAAATTGTCGAGATAGATGTGGGAAACATAATCATAGCCACTGGCTACGACCCGTTCGACCCTACCCCCATCATCAAGTATGGTTATGGTAAATTTCCCAATGTTGTCACAGGTCTTGAATTCGAGAGAATCTGCAATTCTGTAGGACCCACCAGTGGCAAAATCGTTCTCAAAGACGGTTCTGAGCCGAAAAGCATAGCTATAATACACTGTGTGGGCAGCCGAGACGAAAATTATCATAAATATTGCTCACGCGTCTGCTGTATGTACGCTCTGAAATACTCTCACCTTATAAAGGAAAAGACAAAAGCCGATGTTTATCAGATGTATATAGATATGCGCTGCTTCGGTAAAGGTTACGAAGAATTCTACAAGCGGCTATCTGATGAAGGGGTTACCTTCATACGAGGTAAGCCAGCCGAGGTTACTGACAGGGTGATAAGTGAAGAGGAGAAGGGGAAGCTGATTGTTGTTGGCGAGGATAGTCTGCTAGGAACAGTTGTCCGAGTCCCGGTTGACATGGTTATACTGTGCATAGCCCTAGAAGCTCGGGCTGATGCCAAGAATGTTGCCCACTTGTTCAGTATCAGTCAAGGGGCCGATGGTTTCTTTATAGAGCGACATCCTAAACTTGACCCGGTAGCAACTATGACTGAAGGTATCTTCATCGCCGGCTGTTGCCAGAGTCCCAAGGACATACCTGACACTGTAGCCCAAGCCTCAGCCGCAGCTACCCGTGTATTAGCCTTAATTAGCAAAGGAAAGGTTGAGCTAGAGGCAGCCGTTGCCGTCATAGATGAAGAGAAATGCTCCGGCTGCCGAATTTGCAACCTCCTCTGTCCTTACAACGCCATCGACTTCATTGAGGAAGAAGAGGTGTCCCGAATCAATGAAGCCCTGTGCAAAGGTTGTGGTACTTGTGTCGCCGCCTGCCCTAGTGCAGCGATTACACATAAGCATTTTACTACCGAAGAAATTATGGCAGAAATAGAGGGGGTATTAGTATGAACTTCGAACCAAAAATCGTTGGCTTCTGTTGTAACTGGTGCTCCTATCGAGGCGCCGATTTAGCTGGCACTGCCAGAATGAAATGCTCCCCTAATGTCCGCATCATCAGAGTGATGTGCAGTGGTCGGGTGGAACCAACCTTTATCGTTAAAGCGTTTGAGCTGGGAGCCGATGGCGTCTTGGTCTTGGGCTGCCATGCCGGTGACTGCCACTATTCCGAGGGCAACTATAAGACAATGCGACGCATGCCATTGCTCAAGAAAATGCTGGCCCAAATGGGCATTGAGGAGGGACGAGTGCGTCTCGATTGGGTATCAGCTTCTGAAGGTGACCGCTTTGTCTCGATAGTTGACGATATGACCGCTAAAGTTAGAGCCCTGGGGCCCTTTAAAAATAATTCCAAGGAGGCAAAACATGGCTAAACTCAAACTGGCTCTATACTGGGCTTCCAGTTGCGGTGGTTGTGAAATCGCTCAACTCCAGATCGGCGACAAAATCCTCAAGCTAGCCGAGGTTGCCGACATCGTATTCTGGCCGGTAGCCATTGACGTCAAGTATAAAGACGTTGAAGCTATGCCCGAGAAGAGCATAGATGTTTGCCTATTTAATGGTGCCATTAGAACTTCAGAACAGGAACATATGGCAAAAATGCTCCGAGAAAAGTCCAAAGTGCTGATCGCCTACGGTGCCTGCGCCTATGGGGGTGGCATCCCCGGTCTGGGTAATATGTTCAACAGGGAGCTGATTTTTGAACGGGCTTACCTGGAAACACAGTCGACAGATAATAAGGAGAAAGTCCTACCACAGACAAAATACAAGGTACCAGAAGGCGAACTTACCCTACCTGAGTTCTATGACACGGTCAAGACACTTAGTCAGACGGTAGACATAGACTATGTTATCCCTGGTTGCCCTCCAGAAGCCAGGACAACATGGCTCGCTTTAGAAGCCCTAATCGAAGGTAAATTGCCGCCCAAAGGGACGGTAATTACCCACAATGCTAAAGCAGTATGTGACGATTGCCCTCGGAAGAGAGACGTGAAAAAGGTCAAGAAGTTCTACCGTACCTTTGAGGTCATGACTGATCCTGAAATATGTCTTCTGGAACAGGGTCTCCTTTGTGCTGGTATCGCCACCCGTGGCGGCTGTGAGGCTCCCTGCCCGCAGGCGAATATGCCATGCACCGGCTGTTACGGGCCAGTGGACGGAGTAATTGATCAAGGAGCTCATTTTTTGAGTGCAGTAGCCTCGGTGATTGACTCCAATGACCCTGACGAAATTCAGAGAATTATTGATGACATTTACGATCCGGTGGGTACATTCTACCGCTACAGCCTACCTGATTCGCTATTAAGGAGGGCGAAAATAAAATGAAGAAGATAACTATAGACCCCATTACCCGGCTGGAGGGTCACGGCAAAATAGAGATATTCCTAAATGATGCCGGGGAGGTGGAGAACTCCTATTTCCAAGTTCCAGAACTGAGAGGATTTGAGAAATTTTGTGAAGGGCGATTGGCTGAGGACATGCCTCAGATAACCCAGAGAATCTGCGGCGTCTGTCCTGAAGCCCACCACATGGCATCAACCAAAACCCTCGACGACCTCTTCCATGTCGACCCGCCAAGCCCAGCCAAGAAGCTTCGTGAGCTCTTTTATAGCGCTTTCTACGTTACCGACCATACCACCCATTTCTATATACTTGCAGGTCCCGACTTCGTTATGGGACCAGAAGCTCCCGTAGCTGAGCGGAATATCCTGGGAGTCATCGCCAAAGTCGGCTTAGAATTAGGCGGAGCCGTAATTAATGCCCGGATGAAAAATCACCGCGTAATCCACATGCTTGGCGGTAGAGCAGTGCATCCTGTTTTCGGCCTGCCCGGCGGCGTCAGCAAGGGGCTGAACGAAGAGGAACGGAAGGAAGTTGAACAAATAGCCAATGACTCTGTGGAATTTGCCAAGCTCTCTTTGAAAGTATTTGACGACATCGTCCTCAAGAACAAAGAATACGTCGATATGATTGTTAGCGACGCTTATACCCACAACACTTACTACATGGGCCTGGTTGACGAAAAGAACAGGGTCAATTTCTACGATGGCAAAGTTAGAGTGGTTGACCCTGACGGCAAAGAGTTTGCCAAATATGCACCCCGAGAATACCTCGACCACGTTGCTGAACATGTGGAGCCATGGAGCTATATGAAATTCCCCTACCTCAAGAAGATCGGTTGGAAAGGTTTTGTCGACGGCAAGGATAGCGGCGTTTTCCGAGCAACTCCTCTCTCTCGACTTAATGCTGCTGATGGCATGGCAACACCACTAGCCCAGGAAGCCTATGAGAGGTTCTACTCTACACTAGGTGGCAAGCCAGTCCACCATACCTTAGCAACCCACTGGGCACGCCTCGTTGAACTCCTCTACGCTGCCGAAAGATTGCTAGAGCTTAGCAAGGACCCCGAGATTACCAGCCCTAACATTCGTACCATTCCTACAGCTAAACCAGACGAAGGTGTTGGCATTGTCGAAGCTCCTCGAGGTACTTTGACCCATCACTATATTACCGACGAAAGAGGCGTGATCAAGAAAGCCAACCTGATTGTGGCTACTGTTAATAATGCCGCCGCCGTAAATATGTCAGTCAAGAAAGCGGCTATGTCACTCATCAAACCGGGCAAAGAGATAACCGAAGGGTTGCTCAACCGCATTGAGATGGCATGGCGTCCCTATGACCTTTGTCTTGCTTGCGCTACCCACACGCTCCCTGGACAGGCACCAATGGAGTTAATCATCTACAACAGCAAGGGAGAGGTTGTGGAAAGGCTCGGGCGACACCTGCTCCCATAATCAGATAGTTGAGGCACTTTTAAAAGGGTGGGGAAGACGAAAACACTGATATTGGGGTTGGGTAATTCACTCCTCAGCGATGATGGAGTGGGCTTGACTATCGCCGCTGAACTCAAGAGCAGGCTCAACAAATCAGACATAACCGTTATGGAGACCAGCGTTGCCGGTCTAAGCCTGCTAGACCTGTTAGTTGGCTACGACAGAGCCATCATCATTGACGCCATTCAGACATTGAATGGAAAACCGGGGCAAATTTACCGGCTTGACCCGGAAGCGTTTGATACCACAAGACGTACAATCTCACCACACGACGTTAACTTCACCACTGCCCTTGAGTTTGGCAAAAAAGTAGGACTTCCTCTACCTCAGGAAATCGTTATCTTCGCCATTGAGGTATCAGATGTAAGCACCTTCGGCGAGGAATATACGCCTCAAGTTAAGCGGGCAATCCCCACCTGTGTCGAGATGGTCCTCCGAGAACTAAAAAGGTGGTGACAGCTTCTCATCTATCACCACCTTTCAAAAGGAAGGAAAATTGTTACCACTTCTCTTGGGTCAGCCTGGAGGTGAGCCAAGTACGTAGTGGTTTATCCAGCGTGCCAACTCTCGATTCCAGCCAGCGGATATCTCCACTTTCCAGCGCAGCCTTCGCTTCTGGCGTTAGATTATAAGCCTTTAGAGCCTGATAGGGATTATCCGCCAGTTTAGCCAAGAACTTAGTGTCATCTCTAGCTCTAGCTAGCACTGATACCAAGGCTTTGGTCTCCACATCCAGATAGGTAACTTGTTCAGGCTGCACACGCGGCTTGGAGAAAACACCCCTAAGCCAAGACCTGGCAGCCACTACCTCAGTAGCACGTTCCTTACGAAGGTACACAAGCCAATAAATGCTACCCACAAAAGTGCCACCGACGATATTGCCCAGAGTGACTGGAACCAGATTACCGATAAATCCAGCGATACTGAGATTTGCTACCTGGCTTGTAGTTACGCCAGCTACTTCAAGGACTTCGACCTGTCCTGCTATAGCTATGCCCATTGGAATGAAATACATATTAGCGATGCTGTGTTCGAAGCCGCAAGCTACGAAAGCCGTTATAGGGAAGAGGATGGCAAATATCTTATCAACGGTAGTGCGAGCACCGAAACAAAGCCATACAGCTAGACAGACCAGCGCATTGCATAAAATTCCACGAGCAAAAGCCGGCCAAAAAGCCAGGTTAACCTTAGCATTGGCAATCAGCAAGGCATTAGCACCAACCTTATACCCATCCAGCGCCCAGAATTGGCTATAAAAAACCACAAGCACTAGAAGTAATGCCCCAACTAGATTGGTGAAATAAACTATGCCCCAGTTCTGAAACAACTGACTGAGCTTTATCTTGCCGCTGGCTCGGCTGGCTACCATAAGCGCATTGCCAGTGAACAACTCTGCTCCAGCTAGCACCACGAGAATAAGTCCTAGACAAAACACAACGCCGCCAAGCAATTTAGTCAAGCCGAAACCCACCTGAATATCAGTAGTAACCAAGGTGCAAAACATCGCTCCCAAGCCGATAAAAAATCCCGCAAGTATGCCAAGAAGAGAGATAGTGAAGATATTACCGTTTGCTTTGGTTACGCCTATACCTTCCATTTTGAGCGCCATCTCTGCCGGTGGCCGACAATCAGACGTAGCACAACTTTTCAGCTCCTCTAATGCAGCCTGAAAGCGGGATACTTCCATTGGTGGAAGCTTCTCAGGCTCTGACCTCTGTATTTCCCTGCCCGATAGTTTTAGGTTTGCCATAGTTTCACTCCCTTACCACTTCTCCTGAGATAGTCTGTACAACAGCCAGGTTGACAAACGCTTGTCTAGCTTGCCCACCCAACTCTCAATCTTCTGAATATCACCACTGGCTAAAGCCGCTTTCTCCTCTTGAGTGAGTGTGTAATACTCCTTGAGAGCTTCATTAGAGTCATCTGCAAGACGGGCCATGAACTCAGGCTCATCGGATGCTCTAGCTAGCACAGACAATACTGCCCACCTTCCAGCCAAACCTTCCTTCGGAACAACAGTGGGTGCACTGATGAGCCCCTCAAGTGTTCCGGCAGTTTTCTCAGTACTTCCATGAACTTGCTTAGTCATTTTGTCACCTCCTTCTTTACTTTTCCTATCTTACCTAAATGTAGCAACTACCAAAGTATCTCTCATCGGTCCTCAGCTCTAATTTCAATAGGACTTTGGGCGTGTCCAAAAGTATTAAACATCTGGTTGAACTACTGACCAAAAGGACACCTAAATCCTCTCCTTCACCAGTATGTCAACCACTGATGGATCAGCCAGAGTGGTAATATCACCCAATTGCTCTACTTCACCAGCAGCAATCTTGGTCAGTATTCGCCTCATAATCTTGCCGCTCCTAGTCTTAGGCAAAGCATCAGCAAACTGAATCTTGTCAGGTGTGGCTATAGGACCAATTTCCTTACGGACATGAGTGACCAACTCCTTCTTAAGAGCATCAGATTTCTCCACACCAGCTTTTAGAGTAACAAAAGCATAAATGCCTTGCCCTTTTATTTCATGAGGTATACCAACAACTGCCGCTTCTGCAACCTCATCATGTGACACCAGAGCACTTTCAACCTCAGCCGTGCCTATACGATGACCCGAAACATTGATAACATCATCTATACGACCCATCAGCCAGTACAACCCATCTTCGTCTATCCTGGCTCCATCTCCTGTTGTATACACACCAGGGAACCGAACAAAATAAGTGTTCTTGAACCTTGCAGGATCACCATAGACTCGCCGCATCAAACCCGGCCATGGTCTTTTAATCACTAGGTAACCACCCTCATTAACATCAGCAATTGAACCATCCTCTCTAAGTACTGCTGGCTCAATGCCAGGAAATGGCAACGTCGCCGACCCCGGTTTAAGTGGAGTAGCACCCGGTAAAGGGGCAATTAATACTCCGCCTGTTTCTGTTTGCCACCAGGTATCTAAAACTGGGCACTTACCTTTACCTATTACATTGTAATACCACATCCAAGCCTCAGGATTTATTGGTTCGCCTACCACACCCAGGATACGCAAAGAGCTCAAATCATGCTTATCAGGCCAATCATCCCCTTCCCTCATTATCGCTCTTATAGCCGTGGGGGCAGTGTAGAAAATGCTGACCTGGTACTTTTCCAAAATGTCCCAAAATCTATCAGGATGTGGATATGTTGGCACCCCTTCAAACATAAGGACTGTTGCTCCATAAGCCAGAGGACCATAAACAATATAGGAGTGTCCTGTCACCCAGCCGATGTCGGCAGTACACCAGAAAGTGTCTTCTTCTTTCATGTCAAAAACCCACTTAAAAGTCTGATAGCAGTACAGAAGATAACCTGCTTGAGTATGGAGAACGCCTTTGGGCTTGCCAGTGCTTCCACTTGTATACAATATAAACAGAGGGTCTTCAGCATCCATAACCTCGGGTTCACACCGTGCCTTAACGCCATCAGCAGCCATCTCATCATCCCACCAGTAGTCACGCCCTTCCTTCATAGCCACTTCAATGTTAGCCCTCTTGACCACTATGACGTCTTTTACTTCAGGACAAGCCTCGAGCGCTTCATCTGCGTTGTCCTTGCCGCGAATAATCCTGCCTCCACGATAGTAGCCATCTACACAAATGAGCACTGTAGACCCACAATCAATCATCCTATCTCTCAACGCATCAGCACTGAAACCGCCAAAAACAACACTGTGAATAGCACCGATTCTGGCACAAGCCAGCATGGCAATCGGCAACTCAACAACCATAGGAAGGTAAATAGATACCCTATCCCCCTTCTTAACACCGTGCTTTTTCAGCACGTTAGCGAATTTGCACACCTCTCGATACAGCTGTTGATAGGTGAGTATTTTTCTATCACCAACGTCACCTTCCCAAATCAATGCTGCCTTATTCCTCCTCCATGTCCTAACATGCCTATCCAAGCAATTCTGGCAAACATTGAGTTTACCCCCCACAAACCACTCATGCTTGCCCTCTTTAAAATCATCAACAAGTACTTTATCCCATCTCTTATACCAATCTAACTGCCCAGCCATCTCTCCCCAGAATCCCTCCGGGTCATCAATAGACCACTGATAAATGTCTTTATACTCGACCAAACTCCTGATATATGCCCCATCACTTATCTCCTTTGGAGGGCTGAAGGCTCTTTTCTCTTCCATCATTGAGGTAATTGCTTTAACATCTGCCATCACTAAACTCCTTCCTAAATTTGGGCAATTTCGGCTACCTAAATCACATCTGCGAAGTAACACCTAACAATTGAGCATAGGCCTGGCGCAGCCGCATTGATACCACACGTGCAATTCCCCTGGATACCCTACAGCCTATCTCAGGCTTGGTGACACACAAAGAGGATAATTCCTGACCGTCAAAGGCTAACACTTTTGTTTTCTCCAGAGCTTTCACTGTAGCAGTACAAATATAGGGGTCGAGCATGGCTGACCAACCAAACACATCGTAGTCAGTGACGGCTTGAACCTGGCGTTGGGCAAGCGGCCCAACCTCCAAAATAATTCCCACTGCGCCATGTTCAATTACATAAAGCTTCTCTTCCTTGCGGCCCTGCTTACAGATAATTGCCCCAGCCTCAAATTCTTCAGCACCGCACATTTTCTCCACTTCACGAAGCTGCTTATCATCCAAAGCTCGAAACATGTCACACTTCCTCAGTACATCAAATTCCTTCATTTTTTCGCCCCCCTTTATATTTGCCTATACATTAAAACCCATTCGTTCTCAGCTGCTACCGCAGCTGTGTTACTACCCTCAACCCCGGCAGTCATCTTGGGTTGTAGGCCTATATCTTGTGCTATCAATTCGCAACCTCAGTGCTCTCTGAACAGCATTGCTAATAACATTCATATTCGAATACAAAACGACCGCTGCTAGAAAAAGAACAGCTAAGATTGCCATGCCCAGAATCACGATAAGCTGCCATTGCATTGTTTATACCTCCTTCACCACTTCTCTTGAGATAGTCGATGCCACAGCCATGTTGACAAACGCTTGTCAAGCTTGCCCACCCAACTCTCAATCTTTTGGATATCACCGCTGGCTAAAGCCGCCTTTTCCTCCTGAGTCAACGCGTAGTACTCCTTAAGAGCTTCATGCGGGTTATCTGCCAAGCGGGACACGAATTCAGGCTCATCAGCTGCTCTGGCCAACACAGATAATACCGCCCAACTTCCGGCCAAGCCGTCTCTCGGAACAACAATAGGTGCCTTGATCAGTCTATCAGTTGCCTCGGTAGTTTCTTCAGTCTTCCCATTAACCAGCTTATCCATTCCTATCACTCCATTATCTTTTAACTTGCTTCTCTGTTCTAACTGTAGCAATTAGTGGTTTGACTCTCATCGGTCTTTAGCTCTAATTTAAATAGTACTTTGGCCCATATCTCAACACGATGTATTCGACTTGCTTAACTATAATTATTGTTTCTTTTCGCTAATATAACTTATAATTAGTGTCGAATCTGCTAGGAAACATATAAAGTGAAACCGAAGACTAGAATCTTAATAGCCGACGACCATCCTTTGTTGCGCGAAGCGCTGTGCCAAGTATTTTCCAGCCAGAAAGACATGGAGATAGTCGGCCAAGCAGGCAATGGCGAGGAAGCTATTGACCTAGCCTCTCAATTGAAGCCGGATATACTGGTTATGGATATTATGATGCCCAAATTTGATGGTCTCGAAGCTAGCCGACAGATTAAGAAGATTACTCCAAATACAGCCATATTGATTCTAACCGCCTACGACGATGATAACTATGTGCTTGGATTGCTCGAGGCTGGAGCAACTGGTTACTTGATGAAGAGTGCCAAGGGACAGGACCTAGTAGAAGCTGTGCGGGCTGTACGAGCCGGGGAGTCGGTACTGCATCCTAAGATCATTGAGAAGCTGCTAAAACAGGCCATGGTTAAACCAGTCGAAACTGCAGAGCAAAAGATGAAGGACCTTCTGAGCGACCGGGAGATGGAAATGTTGAAGTTGCTGGCTACCGGAATGAGCAACAAAGAGATAGCCGAAAAACTATGTCTGAGCCTGCGTACTGTTAAGGCTCACATGTCCAATATTTTTACCAAGATGAACGTCGCTTCGAGAAGTGAAGCTCTTGTTGAAGCTCTGAGAAGGGGACTACTTACCTTGGAAGATATCAATCAAGCCGGTACTTTAGAAGACTGAATAAATTGATGCTTGAACCAATATTCCTCACGAGTATTTAAGGACAAAAATCCGGGACAATGACTACTAAGAGATGGCGAATTTTCAATATTTGTTTAATAACCCTCCTCTTTCTACTTCTGACCCTGTCCCACTACCATGAGCTTTTAGCTGGCATACCTGTAATAGCCGATGTATCTATTACTTCGTTCTTTGGTTTATCAAGATATGCCGTGGAGCGATTCATTTATATCTTACTAATAATCTATGCTGGCTGGTCACTAGGAATAAAATTTGGCATTGCTGGATGGATGGCATCTGCTATAGCTATGTTGCCTCGGTCACTATTTATATCCACTAACCCCTTAGACGCCACAGCTGAGAGCATAGCTGCGCTTACGATCAGCGGTTTAAGCATTGCAATAATTCAATTACACCGCGGATGGTACCAGCAAAAGCAAAAGCTGCGTGGGATCAAAGTAGCCTTAAGGACATCCCAAGAGAGCTACGAGGAGCTCTTCACTAACGCAAGCGATGCTATCTGGGTTCATGATATTGATGGCAAAATAGTGATAGCCAACAAAGCTTGCGAGAAGGTAACTGGCTATTCGCCAGACGAATTAATAGGCAAAAGTGTTTCCGAAATTATGCCCCCCGATGCGCTGGGCATAGCTAGAGATATTAAAACCAAGCTCCTAAAAGGTCAATCCATAGACCAGCGCTATGACCAACGATCGATCAAAAAAGATGGCTCAGAAGCAACTATAGAGTTATTTACCCGCCTAATCAGAGTTGATGGCAAGCCCGTCGCCTTTCAGAATATTGCGCGGGATGTGACCGAGGAAAGAAGGCTGAGGGACAATCTACGCCTTCAAATTCACAAAACTCTAATGGCACAGGAAGAGGAACGAAAGCGCATTGCTCGGGAACTCCATGATGACGTGGCTCAGTCAATATTGCTATTATCGCGCCGGCTGGACATCCTTATATCAGGAGGGACCCATAAGCCACTAAAAACCGAAGTAAACAAGCTGGAAGACATACAGGCCATAGCCAACGAGGCCTATAAGAGCTTGCAGCGCTACGCACGTGATTTGAGGCCAAGCATTTTGGACCAGATGGGACTGGTAGCAGCACTGAATTGGTTAGCTGAAGAGCTTGGCAAAGAGCTGGGTATCAAAAGTACGGTGAAAGCAGATAAATTGCCCCCACTACCATCAGAAACAGAGCTAGCCATGTTCCGCATTGCTCAGGAGGCATTGAACAATGTCCGGAGGCACGCTCAAGCTTCCGAGATCGACATTAAAGTAAAATCTGATTCGAATAGTGTGAAGATGACTATCACAGACAATGGTAAGGGCTTCTCGACACCCAGATTGACCGGGGATCTGGCAAGAGAAGGAAAACTTGGTGTCTTAGGAATGGAAGAACGAGCACGTCTTATTGGAGGTAACATACAGATAAAATCCGAGCCAGGCAAAGGCACAATTGTGATTGCCAAAGCACCGATACAAACTTGATAGACAGACCCATTCCGTTGTATTCTGAAACTAAATTCCCTTCGGTTATATCACAATAATTTATACCGCCTATGGTAAAACCAGGACTTAAAAATGGGATTGTCAAACACCCCACAAGCTAAACGATTTATTGCCCAGGCTATAGCCGAAGACCTAGGCCAAGGAGATGTAACTACCGAGGCACTAATACCTAAGACCCAGCAAGGAAGAGCGTCAATCGTAGCCAAAGCGAGTGGAATCATAGCCGGCGTCGAAATAGCCAAACATGTTTTTCTCAAAGTCGACCCTGAATTAAAGCTAACTACCCTTATTGAAGATGGGACTGAGGTTAAACCTGGGGACATAGTAGCAAAAATAGAAGGCAGGATCGCCAGCATATTAAAAGCCGAGCGCGTAGCCTTAAACCTCCTGCAACGTCTTAGCGGCATTGCCTCAGAAACAAGTCAATACGTCCGAGCCATCAACGGACTGCCCGTTCAAATCACCGATACCAGAAAAACTACACCTTGTTTAAGAATGCTGGAAAAATATGCTGTGCAAGTTGGCGGTGGTAAAAACCACCGCATGCACCTCGGAGACGGTATTTTAATCAAAGACAACCACCTAGCAGCACTTCGCCACCAAGGGCTAGGTATAAAGGAAATTGTGACCAGAACCCGTCAGAAGGCATCACCGAAGCTAAAAATCGAGGTTGAAGTCAAGACCCCGCAGGAAGCTGTTGAAGCTGCCGGAGCCGGAGCCGATATTATCATGCTGGATAACATGGGCCTTGAGGATATGCGCCAGGCCGTCCAGCTAATCAAAGGTCGCGCTTTAATCGAAGCATCCGGAGGAATTACTCTAGATAAAGTTAGGGCAGTTGCTGAAACAGGCGTTGACCTTATCTCAATAGGTGCCCTCACCCACTCCGTCAAAGCCTTAGATATAAGCCTAGAACTAGACTAACATCCTGGCACCCTATTAATGGGCCAGCCCATGGGCTTTGAGCAAAATGATATCATCCAAGATATCTTCTGTATTACTATCAGCCACTATCTTGCCTTCATCCATCACCACAATCCGACCGCACAAAGCCTTTACCAATTCTAAGTCATGAGTGGCAATGACTTTGGTCATAGGAAGCTGTTTCAGCAGTTCAATTAAAGACCACTTGCTTCTCGGGTCGAGGTTGCTGGTAGGTTCATCAATAACCAGAACCTCCGGGCCCAAGGACAAAACAGTGGCAATAGCAATACGTTTTTTTTCACCAACGCTAAGATGATGTGGCGAACGCTGCTCATATCCTCCCATCCCCATCCATTCCAGAGCTTGAGCCACACGCTGCCTCACTTCAGGCTCGGAATATCCCATGTTTATAGGGCCGAAAGCAACATCATCAAAGACATTCAGCGAGAAAAGCTGATCCTCAGGATCCTGAAATACCAGACCAACTTTTTTTCTTATCTCCTTCAGATTTTTTTCCTCCACAGCTAAGCCACAAATCTTCACAATGCTATTGCCACGAAAAATCCCATTAAGGTGAAGCAAAAGCGTTGATTTCCCAGCGCCATTGGGGCCAATCACCGCCACACTCTCACACGGATTAACAACCAAGTTGACTTTTTTCAGTCCCTGATGCCCATCAGGATAGCTAAAACAAAGGTTCTTGATTTCTATAACTTTATCCATAGTCTACAATTCTACCACCAGATGACACACGGAAAAATGAGCATGAGACAAAAGACTGCACCGAAATAAGCGTCAGCCTGTTTGAAGCTTAGTTTGTGCAGTGTGCGAACTTGACCATCAAAACCTCTGGCTAACATGGCAGCATAAATTCTCTCACCTCTCTCATAGCTCCTTATAAAAAGGGTGCCAACCATGTTGCCTATGGTCTTAAGTTGATGCAGTCGGCGGCCTCCAAAGTTACGGCTATCGCGCGCTTGCTGCATACGCATTACTTCATCCACAAGAACAAAAATATAGCGATACATGAATGAAAGAATTAATATCATCACCTGTGGCACGCCTAATTGCTTCAAGCTTTTCAGCAGGTCATCAAGCCTTGTCGTCGATGACAGCAAAATCAGAGCTAAAATACATAGCCAGGCTTTCACCACCACATTAGCCAGAATAAACAATCCACTGTAAGTTACCGAGACTTGCCAGAGCCAGATGTTATAGCTGCCAGCCACTTCTCCATCTTTGAAAAAGGGGATAAAAATAGCAACCAGCAAAACAAATGGGAAAATAACAAGAGACCTCTTCAGAACATAGAGAGGCGGCAATTTAGAAAAGATTAGCAAAGTAACTATGATACAGAAATAGAAAGCAAAAACTCGCCAGTTGCTAGCCGGTGTCAATACCACCGCTACGATGAAAGCAAAGCTAGCGATAAGCTTAGTCCGCGGGTCAAGCCTGTGGATAAAGCTGTCTAAGCCGCTATATTCGTCAATAAAACTATGCTTCACCTTTTACACTCAACAGTTTGGCTAACCCATAACCAATGCCAAAAAGAATAAGAATGCCCACGATTCCAGCCAGAATTGTGGCTACAGCTTCATTCGTTACGCCTGGTATCACATAGTCAGGAACAACTTCAAAAAAAGGCTCAAGAGCTACGCTAATAAAACCCTTATCCTCAGCCACTTTCTCCAGACCGTCCGGCGATGAAGAAGCCAGGGGAGACAATATCGCCAAAAGTAAAGCTAAAATCAGAGCTCCATGCCACCATTTGAATCTCATTTCTGATTTCACCTCCATCAAGCCTTCTGTAGTTCCAGCAGATCAGCCCTAGTAGCCAGAACCAAGGCAAGCACTGCTGCAGTTATCAAACCTTCACCGATGCCAATAAGAGCATGAACACCTGCCATCGCCGGCAAAGCTACACGCAATGGCACAGTACCTGATAGTGCCAACTCAACCGCACAAGCAACTGATGCCATCACCACTGTAAACCAGGCAGCCAGACCACCACTGACCATTATGCCTAACTTGCGCTTACGGAAAGGTAAAGCAATACCTCTATAGAGATAATAACCTAAAAAGCAAGGGACAATGCCCATATTGAAAATATTGACCCCTAGAGCAAAAAGTCCCCCGTCTTGAAAAACCAGGCTCTGCACAATCAGCACACAAGTCATTATCAACACTCCCGACCACGGACCTAGCAATATAGCAGCTAAAGCAGCACCGATAAGATGCCCCGAGGTACCCCCAGCCACGGGGAAATTCAACATCTGGGCAGCAAAGATAAAAGCCGCCAATACCCCCATCAGTGGTATTTTCTTCTCACCCATTTTCTTATTCGTCGCCTTTACTGCATAGGCAACACTGCCAGCAGCCACAGCAATTCCGGCTGCCGCCACCGGCGTACTTATGAAACCATCAGGAATATGCATCGAAATCCTCCTACCAACAAATCTTATTCAATAACCTGCAACTGCAACTAATTGCACTAACGCCCAAAAATAAAATCTTGCAAACCCTCAACTCTTATTTTGGCACTCAGAACACAGACCGAAAACAGCCATATGTTTTAAATCACCTTTAAACTGATACTCGTCTAGTAAAATTTTTTCCAAGGAGTCCAGTGCTGACTCAGGCAAATCGATTATTTTACCGCACTTCTGGCACACAAGATGGTGGTGATGCCCCTTCTCCGCAGGATGAAAGCGGACACATCCATCGCCTAAAGCGATCTCGGTAACCAGCCCGAGTTCCTTCAACAATTCCAACGTCCGGTAAACCGTAGAAATGTTTGCATAAGGATACTTGGCACGGACTTGAATATAAATCTCCTCAGCACTAACATGCTTATCAGCACCATGTAGGGCTTCCACCACCATCATCCGCTGCGGCGTCAACCTGTAGCCCATTCCTCTAAGCGCCTGACCACAACTCATATCATTGGAAGTATAGCAGAGGAGAGGCAGAAATGCAATAGATTGCATCAGCAACTAATTGAAAATCATAAAAACTTATCTCTGCTGTCAAGCGCTATGGTAACCGGACCATCATTGTGGAGTTCCACAAGCATATGCTTCTGAAACCGTCCTGTCTCCACTTTCAATCCACTCTCCCGAACACGGCCAACAAAAAAGCTAACTAAAGTTTCAGCCTGATCAGGTGGTGCTGCTTCCTCAAAACTAGGCCGTCGACCCTTCCGCGTGTCGGCAAGAAGGGTAAATTGACTGACAATCAAGATCTCGCCTTTGGTTTCCAGTGCCGAAAGATTGAACTTGCTGGCTTCATCAGCGAAGATGCGGAGATTTATTATTTTATCGGCTAAGTAAATAGCGTCTCTCTCCGTATCACCTCCAGCTACACCAACGAGGACGACTAAACCCCGGCCTATCCTTCCAACCACTTCATCACCCACACTTACCGACGCTTTGCTGACCCGCTGCACTAACGCCTTCAAAACACTCCAATCCCATAATCAAACTAGTAAAAGCCTACCTCGATATTTTACGAAAGCAGCCTACTTAAGACAAATTGACAGCCAAAATTCGATAGAGTACAATAATTTTTGCATATGGCTGGAGGAATGTTAATGATAGAAATGACGATTGACAGCATTCGAGTAAGCCTGATGAATTATCAGCACGTAGTAATCCTAAGAGAGAAAGCATCAGACCGCTACCTGCCCATCTGGATCGGCCCCGCAGAGGCAGACGCTATATCAATAAAATTACAGAATGTTGATTTGGCGCGACCGATGACCCACGATCTGCTAAAAAATGCAATCTTCGCGCTGGAATCCACTTCAGGAACCGTAGTAAGTAAAATTGTTGTAAACGACCTACGTGCTGACACATTCTACGCCCAAATTATTTTTGAATCTACCGAGGGACCAAAACCGGTCAGCGTAAAGTTCCCTCAAAACAGCAGCTCGCATCGAGCATACGATAATGGATCACAGATATCTCTCACCTGGCAGGAGAAAGAACATAGACTTAAAATAGTCAATGAATGGCAAGAATCAGGTGACAGATTCATTGAGGCAATGAATGATGACGGCCTGATGTTTGAACTTCGCTTTGACAAGAAAACCGAGCAGTGGCTATTAACCAAGATAAAGCTTGATTCCCGTCCCAGCGACGCAATTGCCTTAGCAGTAAGAGTAACAGTCCCAATATACGTTGACGAGGCAATTCTGGATAAGGCTGGCATCATACTCGACCGAGAAACAGGAAAACCTATATCTATAGACAAAGGTACCGGTAAGCCAGGCGGTAAAGATAAGGTTGATGAGCAAGAGTTAAAGAAACTGTCAGCTTTCTACGATTTTATTAATACGCTTGATCTAGACGACATAGGCAAGCATAAATCCTAAAATCGAAGGCCCGGCTAGTAAAATAAACCGGGGTCGGCTGACGAGCGCTTTTGGTATAAACGAGAGTCCGCCTTAAGACCAATGATAACTGTTTGTTATCTGAAAAACTGCGTGTGGTTTGCCGAAGATTGCCAAAATGTGGAGGCCTTTTATGGTCTAAGGAGCACTGTCACCCAAAAGCTGCATATACTAAAAAATAGAATGCTAAATATTATATGACCTTAGTCCAAGAGGAAACCTACACCATAGTGGGGCAAATCAAACCTGAAAAACCAACGTCGAAGGAATGGGCACGTCCCCTGGGGCTCATTTTTACCGTTGGCTGGTATGTAGCTTTGAGCCTCATCATACCAACCGGCATAGGTTACTGGCTTGACCGCCCACAGAGATTTGACACCCACCCTCTATATACTCTTGTTGGATTTGGCATAGGTACAGTGATTGCCTTCTACGGTCTTTATCGAATTCTTCGCCGCTTCTATACAGAACAAAGGGAACAAGAAAAAGACAAGGAACTGAAATAGCAAGATGAACATGGGCTGTGGCTGCTCAATCAAGATATTGGCCGGTGTAACCATCATTCTTCTGGCGCTATTTTTAACCGGACTTATTGTCGGCCCATTGGGCTCCAGCCTGCTAGGTATCGAAGCCCCTAGCTTCTTAAATGTCACCAAACCACATGTTGAACTCCCATCAGAAGGAATATTTCATGTTTCTGGCTTCAGTATCACCAATACTCTCATCGCTTCCTGGCTTACCATAATCGTGTTAATCGGCTTATTTTATGCCTGCACTCGCAAGATGAAACTGATACCGGGAAGACTTCAAAGCCTAGCCGAATTGATTGTAGAAACGATGTTGAACTTCGTTAAAGACGTAGCCGGAGATAAGCATGCTCGTACCATCTTCCCCGTGGTAGCCACTATCTTCCTTTACGTCTTGACCAATGCCTACCTGGCTCTTCTGCCATTCTTTGAAACTATAGGTATTGCTGAGCACGACGGCACTTTTGTACCTTTGTTCCGACCGGCAAATACTGACCTCATGCTCCCCTTTTCCATCGCCATAATCTCCGTTGTCTGCGTTGAATTTTGGGGGATACGGTCACACGGCTTCTTCCGTTACCTCAACACTTTCTTCAATTTTGGCCAATTACGTGACGGTTTTATAAGCTTGTTTAAGGGAAAAATCCGACCTGCCATCAGCGGAATAATGTTCGGGTTCATCAATATATTTGTAGGCGCGCTAGAAGTGCTGAGCCACTTTATTCGCATTATCAGCTTCACTTTCCGTCTCTTTGGCAACATGACAGCCGGTACAATATTACTGCTGGTTGTCACATTCCTTGTACCGTTAATAGCATCTATTCCCTTCTACGGGTTAGAACTGCTTGTTGGCTTTCTTCAAGCCATGATTTTTGCTGGACTGACACTTGTATTTGGCGTCATCGCATTGGCTCCCCACACCGAGGAGCCAGCTAATACATCTTAAAAGGAGGATACAGATGGATCCACAAACTATGAAAATGCTAGCTGCGGGGATAGCCGGTGGGCTGGGCATGCTCGGTCCTGGTATAGGACTGGGGCTCATTGGCTTCGGAGCCATGCAAGCTTTAGGGCGTAACCCTGAAGCCAGAGGGCCAATCCTGACCAACATGATTTTGATAGGCGCTCTAGCAGAAGCTATTGGAATCTATGCTCTGATAGTAGCTATTCTGCTTGCCCTAGTAGTGTAAGGGGGATAGAAAGAAATGGAAGATGGTAATCTGCCAGCCTTCATAGGAGCTCTTATTGGAGCAGCCATAGTAAGCGGAGTCATTATTTGCATGGGCTTTATCATTATCGCCTTTATGCTCGCCTAGGCTCAAAAGCTCTAAGACGTGGTAACTCATAATCGGCCACGCATGCCATAGAGAGTCGCTCAAAAAGATCGGGGTGAATATATGGAAATTAACCTACCGCTGTTAATAGTGTTCGTCATAAACTTCATTATTTTGTTCGTATTACTCGGCATAGTCTTGTACAAGCCGGTGCTCAAGACACTCGATGAGAGGCAAGCCAGGATAAAAGAGAGCATGGAGCAAGCCGAAAAAATCAAACAGGAAACAGAACGCAGCGAAGAGGAAATTAAAGCTCACTTGGAAAAGGCCCGCAAAGAGGGACAAGCCGTAATAGCCCAGGCGACACAAATAGGAGAAAGACTGAAGGAGGAGGCTAAAGACAGTGCCCGCCAGGAGGCTGAGTCCGTGATTTCCAAAGCACGCACCGAAATACAGCGAGAGAGGGATAAAGCCATCGAGGAACTGCGCACCGAATTTGCCGATATAGCCATTTTAGCTGCAGAAAAAGTAATCAAAGAAACAGTAGACAAAAAGAAGCATCGCAAACTTATCGATGAAGTGCTCAAGGATAGCACTACTTTTAAACAAAAATAGAAGGCTAGTAATCAAATGCCGATAACAACTTCTGTCAAGCGCTATGCTCAAGCAGTCTTCGAGATTGCTCTGGAAAGCAATAAGCTGAAAGAGTGGCAGTCCAACCTGGGGAAAATTGCTCAACTGGTACAAGATGCTGAATTCACAGCCCTTGTAGAAAACCCTAAATTACCGTTTGAACCGAAAGCAAAGCTAGTTCAGGAAAGACTAGGAAAGATAAATCCTATGGCTCTTAATCTCGTCTATCTTCTCATGGCTAAAGGCAAACTCAAAAACGCCGGGCAACTCGCAGAAGAATATGAACGCTTATTAAACGACCACTACGGCATAAAAAGTGCCGAGGTTACCACTGCTATTGCAATTGATGATACAGAAAGAGAAGGGCTTATCCACCATCTTGAAACAATTATCGGAAATAAAATCAGTATTAAAACCCAGATCGACCCAGATATCCTAGGTGGTTTTATCGCCAGAATAGATGATAGCCTTATTGATGCTAGCATCCGTAACAAATTAGAGATGCTAAAGAAAAATCTTGCTGAAACCAGAAAATAACTACCCATAAGGGGGTGAACAAAATGACAACAGGAGGACGAGACATAGTCTCAGTGATTAAAGAGCAAATCAAACAGTTTGGGGCTACTGTGACTATGGTAGACGTAGGGACTGTAATCGAAGTAGGTGATGGCATTGCTCGAATTCACGGGCTCAATGGTGCCAAATACAACGAGTTGCTGGAATTTCCCAACGGCATCATGGGGCTGGCTCTCAACTTAGAGGAGGATAACGTCGCTGCCGTTATCCTTGGCGACTACAGCCATATCAAAGAAGGAGACGAGGTCCGCTCTACCGGAAGAGTAGTTGAAGTGCCCGTAGGAAATGAGCTTATCGGCCGTGTGGTCGACCCACTAGGCAACCCCCTAGATGACCTGGGCCCGATCAATAGGGCTAAGACTCGACCTGTGGAAAGAATCGCGCCAAACGTCGTAATGAGACAGCGAGTGGACACCCCTGTACATACCGGCATAAAAACGATAGACGCTTTGATTCCAATCGGGAGGGGTCAACGCGAGTTAATTATAGGCGACAGGTCCATAGGCAAATCAGCCATAGCCATAGACACTATCATAAGCCAGAAAGGCGGCAACCTTATCTGCATCTATGTAGCTATCGGGCAGAAAACATCCAAGGTAGCACAAGTAATAGACACATTCAAAAAATACGGGGCTATGGGACATACCATAGTGGTCACAGCCAACGCTTCTGACCCAGCGCCTCTGCAATATCTAGCCCCTTACTCTGGCTGTGCTATCGGTGAAGAATTCATGGAACAGGGAAAAGATGCTTTAATTATATATGATGATTTAACCAAGCACGCATGGGCTTACCGACAGATATCCTTGATACTCAGACGCCCGCCAGGCCGTGAAGCTTACCCGGGTGACGTTTTCTATCTTCACAGCCGTCTTTTGGAACGCGCTGCCAAGCTGGACCAAGAACATGGTGGCGGCTCACTTACCGCCCTCCCCATCATAGAAATTCAAGCCGGTGATTTAGCTGCTTATATTCCAACCAACGTTATCTCCATTACCGACGGGCAGATTTATCTAGAAACAGATATGTTCAATAGCGGTATCCGTCCGGCATTAAACGCCGGCCTGTCGGTGTCACGAGTTGGTGGCAATGCCCAGACCAGAGCCATGAGGCAAGTAGCCGGTAGATTGAGGATAGATATGGCCCAATATCGTGAGCTGGCTACCTTCGCCCAATTCGGCACTGCCGACCTAGACAAAGCCACCCGAGCTCAACTGGAGCGTGGGCAACGCATCACCGAGATATTGAAGCAACCTCAATATGCTCCCATGCCATTAGAGAAGGAGGTGATCATCCTTTTTGCTGTGACGAACGGCTATCTGGATGATGTGCCACTGGAAAAAATTGCTGCCTTTGAGCAGGGTCTCCATCGATTTATGGAAACGAATCACCCTAAAATAAATCAGCGTATCATGACCGATAAGGAAATCAAGCCAGAAACTGAAGATGCTTTGAAGAAAGCAATATCGGAGTTTAAACAAAGCGCAAGCTATTAAAGAAACGAAATGATTAGTCCACGCCTTCTTCGTCGACGTATTCGTAGCGTCCAGAGCACAGCTAAAATCACCAAGGCAATGGAAATGATTGCCACTGCCAAGATGAAACGCGCTCAAGAACAGGCCTTATCTGGACGGCCATACAGCGACAAAATCGGTCAGGTAATCTCTGACCTCGCTATCGAGTCTGGAAAGACTGGTTCCCTGCATCCCTTGTTGGAGAAAAGAGACATAAAGAGAATAGCCATAGTACACATCACTACAGACAGAGGCTTATGCGGTGGGCTCAATGCCAACATGAATCGATTAACAGCTAATTTCATCCTAGAGCAAAGTGTGCCGGTTACGCTCGTTGCTGTTGGTCGCAAAGGGCGAGATTTCATGATGCGCTATAAACATGATGTTCGGGCTGAGTTTACGAAGATTAGTGATCGTCCTACCTTGCTTGAAACACTGCCTATTTCTCATATTATTATCGATGACTACACTAGCGGCTATATCGATATGGTCTATCTAGCCTACACTCAATTCGTCTCTACGATGACCCAAAGGCCAACATTAGAGCCGCTGCTTCCTGTAGAACCGGCAGCAATACCCAAGACAGAAACCACAGAATATATTTACGAACCAGACCCCATGTTCGTTCTAGGTGAGCTTCTACCACGCTTTGTGGAAATGAAAGTCTACCATGCTATTCGCGAGGCTATCGCCAGCGAGCAATCGGCTCGAATGGTCGCTATGCGAAACGCCACCGACAATGCCAACGAGGTTATTTCAGATCTCACGCTGACTTTAAACAAAGCCCGCCAGGAGATGATTACCAAAGAACTCCTTGACATTACTGGAGGCGTCTAAGTCCTACACTAGAGGAGGTGAAACTTTGGCAAAAGGCAAAGTAGTTCAAGTAATCGGAACAGTAGTTGACGTCGAATTCCCTCAAGAAGCATTGCCGGCAATCTATAATGCCATAGAGATTAATCAAGATGGCACCAAGATTATTCTTGAAGTTCAGCAACACGCGGGCAATAACTGGGTTCGCTGTCTCGCCTTATGCCCTACTGATGGGCTACAAAGAGGAGCCGAGGCGACTGACACCGGAGCACCAGTAGCCGTGCCTGTAGGAAAAGCCACCTTAGGAAGATTATTTAACGTCTTCGGCGAAGCCTTAGATAACCTCGGACCGGTGAAAGCTAAAGAGAGGCTTCCAATCCATCGTCCCCCACCTCCGCTGGAAGATCAAGAAACAACCACTCAAATGCTGGAAACGGGTCTTAAAGTAATCGACTTAATTACTCCTTTTACGAAAGGCGGCAAGATCGGCGCTTATGGCGGCGCTGGAGTAGGCAAGACCGTTATCATCATGGAGCTGATTCATAATATTGCTACTGCACACGGTGGCTTCTCTGTATTCGCCGGCGTAGGTGAAAGATCAAGAGAAGGTAACGATCTTTGGCGAGAGATGAAAGAATCTGGCGTCATAGAAAAAACCATAATGGTCTTCGGACAAATGAACGAACCTCCTGGAGTTCGAGCACGAATCGGCTTGACTGGCGTAACCATGGCAGAATATTTCCGTGAAGCAGAAGGACAGGATGTGCTTCTATTCATCGACAACATTTACCGCCACATCCTTGCTAATATGGAGGTATCTGCACTTCTTGGGCGTATGCCCTCTGCAGTTGGTTATCAACCCACGCTGGCTACTGATGTCGGTGAACTAGAAGAAAGGATTACTTCTACCAAGAGAGGTTCCATCACTTCATTTCAAGCCATATATGTGCCTGCTGATGACTATACAGACCCCGGAATCGTAACCACTTTTGGCCACCTCGACGGTGTAATTTCACTGGAACGCTCCATAGCTGAACTTGGTATCTATCCTGCGGTTGATCCTTTGACTTCGACTTCTCGTATCCTAGACCCGCAAGTTGTCGGTGAAGAGCACTACGAGGCTGCCCGAGGGGTACAGCGAGTTTTGCAACGCTACAAAGACCTTCAAGACGTAATCGCTATATTGGGCATGGAAGAATTAAGCGACGAGGACAAGGTTACCGTAGCCAGAGCCCGCCGTATTCAAAGGTTCCTCTCCCAGCCCATGTTCGTTGCCGAAGCTTTCACCGGCACTGAAGGCAAATATGTCCCCATCAAAGAAACCGTCCGAGGTTTCAAAGAAATCCTAGAGGGCAAGCATGACCAACTTCCAGAAGCAGCCTTTTTCATGGTTGGAACGATTGAGGAAGCAGTAGCCAAAGCCAAGAAACTCGAGGAATGACAATGGCAACCCTAAGACTTGAGATTATAACCGCTGAGCGTCAAGTCTTCGCTGATGACGTCAATGTGGTGGTCGCCCCGGGCATTGAAGGAGAGCTGGGCATCCTGCCCCATCACTCTCCCTTAATGACCACCCTCAAGCCCGGAGAGTTACTCATTAGAAAAGATGGCGAGGAAACGTACCTGGCTGTCTCTGGTGGTTTCCTCGAAGTACGCCCCGACAAAGTCATAATCCTTGCCGATGCTTGTGAACGCGCCGAAGAAATCGATATAACCCGCGCTGAAGAAGCTAAACGCCGAGCTGAAGAAAGGCTCAAAACTCATCCACAAGGATCAGACATGGCACGAGCACAAGCTGCTCTCTTCCGTTCTCTTATTCGTATTAGAATAGCTGAGAGGAGACGTCGAAAATCAGCACCACGCTAGCAGCTACCGCTCAGCTAGGCAGCTCACTATCTATTAGAGATACAGTGGTTTATAACAATAGGATTGTGAACTTGCGGCGGACCTAACGGACCAACTATACTATCTCAAGCCTAACCCGCACGCCCTCCTTAGTCGCCACCACACGAAGCAGGGTCCGCATCGCCTCAGCAACGCGGCCTTGCCTTCCAATCACCCTCCCTTTATCATCTGTAGCAACTTCCAGCTTCACCACCACCACATTCTTGTCATCCGTTTCCTCAGTCACCTTTACGTCGTCAGGTGTGCTAACAATGGATTTGGCGATATACTCTATTAGCTCCTTCATTATGATGACTCCTCAACAGTTGATTTAGTTTTGGTTCCGGATGTGGTTTTCTTCTTTCTCGGTTTTGCTGCTCGTGTCTTCTCTGTAACAGTTGGCTTAAACTTATCCATTACCCCTGCTTTAGAAAGCAACCTTAATGTGGTATCTGTTGGTCTGGCACCATGTCTAAGCCACTTCAGCGCTTTTTCTTCATCAACAACAAAAGTCTCTGGCTCAGTCAATGGATTATAGTGCCCGATGACTTCAATAAAAGCACCATCTCGTGGTGACCTGTGATCAGCCACTACCACTCGGTACATAGGTTTATTTCTGGTGCCCACTCGTCGTAATCTTATCTTTACCATGAGTTATATGCTTAAATCAAGCCTCCTTGCACATGTTCGCAGGCTATTATGCACCAACTTGCTTCAACTGTCAATATAGCACTACTGCTAATGTTGCCACCAGTGAACACAGACGTTATAATCAAAGATGTGAAAATACAGCAGTTGCACAGTTGGCAAATGAGCATTGCCCAGGCTAAACAGATACAGCAGGAGTTAGCCAGCCAGGTGTCACCAAAAAGCGAAGCTATCAAGCCTCGCTTTATCGCCGGTGTTGACATATCAGCTCCAGATTCCAGAGGGATTGCCCGCGCTGCTGCGGTTATCCTCAACTACCCCGAACTTGAGGTGATTGAGGTCAAAACCGCTGAAGACAAACTCAATTTCCCTTATATACCCGGCTTTCTATCTTTCAGAGAGACCCCCTTGGTACTGGCTGCTTGTCAAAAACTATCTACGGACCCAGACCTTCTTCTAGCGGATGGCCAAGGAATTGCTCACCCCAGACGCCTCGGAATCGCTTCACACCTAGGTTTGCTCCTCGACATACCCACTATAGGCTGTGCTAAATCACGTCTGTGTGGCAAACACGCACCAGTAACTGCTGAAGCTGGCGCTTACGCCGAGCTTACTGACAACGGCGAAATTATCGGTGTTGCTCTGCGGACTAAAGCTGATGTGAACCCAATTTACATTTCAATCGGCCATAAAATTGATTTACCCACGGCCATCCACTGGGTATTAGAATGTTGTCGCGGCCTACGGCTTCCCGAGCCATCTCGATTAGCCCACCTCGCTGCTGGCGGCAAACAAATAACCACACGTAATGCTCATCAACAGAAGTTATTAATCTAGTCTTTTGACTTAACAAATCTATATGTGAAATAGGAGTTAATTATGCAAGAGGAAAAGGAAAAGCTAGAAGCTCTGCACCACCGAATCTCAGACATAATGGTGCGTCTTTGACATTTCTACTAAAGAAAAGGAAATCGACAGGTTAGAGGCTGAGACCATCAAGCCAGACTTCTGGCTCGACCCAGCTAAAGCACAGTCCACCATGCGTAAATTAGTGGCTGCAAAGGACGCAGTCCAGACCTGGCACCAGATGCAGAAGGAAATCACTGAACTCCTTGATGTGACAACTCTGGCTATTGAAGAAAACGACCAGTCCCTCAGAGAGGAAATTCAGCGCGACATAGAGAAAATAGCCTCCCATCTCAATGAGCTGGAAACCAGACTAATCCTGAGCGACGAATATGACGACAGAGATGCTATCTTGACTGTCCATGCAGGTGCTGGCGGCACCGAATCACAGGACTGGGCAGAAATGCTGCTGAGGATGTATTTGCGTTGGGCAGAGCGGCACAAATATAAAACCGAAATACTAGACACCTCCGTTGGTGACGAAGCTGGCATAAAGAATGCCACCGTGGAAATTAGGGGAGATCATGCTTATGGCTATCTGAAATCAGAACACGGCGTCCACCGTCTAGTTCGCTTGTCTCCCTTCGATGCCGACCATGCCCGCCATACATCGTTTGTTCTGACCGAAGTCCTCCCTGAAGCCGAAGAGGAGACAGATATCAAGATAAATCCTGATGATTTGAAAATAGACACCTTCAGGTCAAGCGGACCTGGGGGACAGCACATGCAAAAAACCAGCAGTGCTGTCAGAATAACTCATCTCCCCACCGGCTTAGTGATTAACTGTCAAAGCCAACGTTCCCAGCACAAGAACAAAGAGAGCGCCTTGAAAGTACTTTATGCTCGCCTTCTTCAACTCGAGCGTGCCAAGAGGGAAGCAGAAAAAGCAAGGCTCAAAGGCGAGCGAATTGAAGCTGGTTGGGGTAATCAAATCCGAAGCTACGTTCTCCACCCATACAGAATGGTCAAAGACCATCGTACTGACTACGAAACTAGTGACACAACTGCTGTCCTTGATGGAGAGCTCGATGATTTCATCACTGCCTATCTGCATCACAAACTAGGAGAAGGAAAATGATCAAAAGGTTAATTTGGCTAATCCTAGTTGTCCTTCTGTTCACTGCGCCTAATTTTACCCATGCTCAGGAGGAACAAATCTCGCTGCTTGATAACACCGTCGAGATATACTTCCCTTCCGCCTTGGTATTCAAGGTCGAGGCTGCAAGCCAGAGCGACATCACTAAAATACGCCTTCAATATCAAGTTGATAAAATGAACTATGCTGAAGTTACTAGTGAAGCTTGGCCTGATTTCACTCCATCTCCAGAAGTGGCAACAGAATGGGTATGCGATATGAGGAAAGTCGGCCTGCCTGCCGGAGCCAAAGTCGAATACTGGTGGACAATTGAAACCAAGGCCGGTGATAAGCTCGTAACTTACTCCGACGTAATTCAATTTGACGACCTCCGCCATTCTTGGCAAGAGTTAACCGAAGGGCAACTTGACCTCTTCTGGTATCAAGGCAGTCAGTCCTTTGCCGAAGAGCTGATGGCCGCATCTAAACAGGCGCTAGAAAGACTAGCCGAAGACACCGGTGCCTATCTTGAAAAGCCCATAAGTTTATACATTTATGCCAGTACCGAAGACCTCCAAAGCGCCATGATTTTCCCAAGAGAATGGACAGGCGGTGTAGCTTTTACTGAGTACGGCATTATCGCCATCGGTGTTCCGCCAAATGAACTGGACTGGGGGAAAAGGGCTTTAGCTCATGAGCTGGGCCACATGGTGACTCACCAAATAACTTTCAGCCCCTACGGAGCCTTTTTACCCATGTGGCTAGACGAAGGCCTGGCTATGCACGCCGAAGGTGAGCCAGACCCCTATCTCCAGTCATGGCTAAAAAAGACGATATCTCAGCAAAAACTTATCTCGGTACGCAGCCTGTCCAGCCCTTTTTCAGCCAAACCTGAAGAAGCCTACACCTCATATGCTGAAAGTCAAAGTCTGGTCGAGTTCCTCATCCAAAACTACGGCAAAGATAAAATGCTTCGCCTCTTAAGTTTATTAAAAGAAGGTAACTCCTGCGATGACGCCCTGACCGAGGTTTACGGCTTCGACCAGGACGGCCTTGATAAGCTATGGCGAGAATATATAACCGGGCAAACACACTCCCAACCCGTACTTGAGTATGCCTCGCTGAGAAAAGTCAACACAGAAACCACTCTCTGGGAAGAGGCGCTCAGCAAACTAGTAAAAGCAAATATGCTATTAGGGTACATTGATTGAAGGACTCCTTTACCGTTCATGACCTGCCTCTTTCTGAACGGCCTCGGGAGAGGCTCTTGAAACTTGGCAGCGAAGCTCTTTCCAGCCAGGAGATTCTAGCCTTGATTCTCGGGCGAGGAATCAAAGGCGAATCGGTAATTGTCACCGCCCAGAAACTGCTCAGCAGATTCGGAAACCTTAAGAACCTCGCCTCTGCTTCTATGGAAGAGCTGACTCAGATAAAAGGCATCGGCCCAGCCAAAGCCGCTCAGATCAAGGCCACCTTTGAATTAAGCAAACGGCTGGAAGACTCCTCCAGCGAAGGCCCAAAAATCACGGTTAAATCTCCAGAAGATGCCATAAAAGCAGCCAAGAGCCTAAAGGGCAAGAGGAAGGAGCACTTCCTGGTGCTATGCCTGAACACGAGAAATCATCTGATAAACACCCACAATGTCTCTATCGGCAGCCTTGATTGCAGCATCGTGCATCCCCGTGAGGTATTCAAAGAGGCTATCTCTTCCTGCGCTGCTTCAGTCATCTTCGTTCACAACCACCCCTCCGGTGACCCTACACCATCAGAAGATGACATCAAGCTAACTAAACGCCTTGTCGAAGCCGGTGAAATCATAGGTATCGAAGTCCTCGACCACATAATTATCTGCGACAGAGACCACTTAAGTATGAAAGCCAAAAATCTATTTTGAGGTCTAAAAACAAATGAAAAAAGCCTGGCAATTCACATTACTGGGTGCCCTCCTCTGTGCGTTAGTCGTCTTGCCTTTCATCATTAACTGCCCACCGACTGAAATACCCATACCCTTCCAAGAAACGGGGGTGCTTAACCTATGGGACAGTGGTCCGATAACCCTTGACCCGGCGATCTCCAGTGAGATGACTTCACATACTTACATCCTGCAAATCTTCAGTGGCCTGGTCCGCCTCGGTAACGAGGCAAAGCCAGTGCCAGACATCGCCGAAAGCTGGCAAAGAAGCAATGATGGTAAAACCTACACTTTCTACTTGCGCAAAGGAGTAAAGTTCCACAATGGAAAGGAGGTTACTGCCCAGGACTTTAAGTATTCCTGGGAAAGAGCCTGCCATCCTGAAACCGGCTCGCAGACAGCAGCCACTTACTTAGGTGACATCGTCGGTGTGAAAGATGCACTGGAAAGCAAAGCTACAGAGATCAGTGGCGTCGAAGTCATTGACAATTACACCCTGAAGGTCACTATTGACACACCTAAGGCTTACTTCCTAGCTAAGATGACCTATCCTACCGCTTTTGTGCTTGATAGAGCTAATGTGGAAACAGGCAAAAAATGGTGGCTAAATCCAAACGGTACCGGTCCCTTCAAGCTTAAAGAATGGAAGAAAGATGAGATGTTAGTGCTGGAGCCAAATGAGCTTTACTATGGGCAGCCCCCCACCATCAAAAAAGCCGCCTATCATCTCCTGGCTGGTTTGCCTATGGCAATGTATGAAATGGGTGAGATCGACGTGGCCGAGGTCAACGAATATTACATCGATAGGGCGACGGATGAAAACGGCCCTTTCTACAAAGAATTGGCTATATTTCCCGAGCTAAGCCTCTTTTACATAGGCTTCAATACCCAGAAGCCGCCTTTCGATGATGTCAACATCCGCCAGGCTTTTTGCCACGCGGTAAACAAAGAGAAAATTATCAAGCTAACTCTCAGGGGAATGGTGACCAGAGCCGATGGCATTCTGCCGCTGAACATGCCCGGTTATAACGAAACCCTGGAGGGCCTTGGCTACGATATAGCTAAGGCAAAAAGTCTTATCTCCAGCTCAAAATACGGCAATGCTGCCAACCTACCACCTATTACGCTTACCACCTCCGGCTGGGGAGGCAACATACCAGAATACTTAGGTGCCATTATCCAGGACTGGCGAGAAAACCTTGGAGTAGAAGTAACCGTAAGACAGCTTGAGCCAGAGATATTCTCCTATTTCATAAAAGAGGAAGCCGATGAAATGTTTGTCACCGGTTGGATCGCTGACTATCCTGACCCACAGAACTTCCTGGACGTGCTATTCCACACAGGTACTGAATATAACACCGGCAACTACAGCAACCCATATGTGGACACCCTGCTCGACCAGGCAGGCATAGAACCGGATGAGACAAAGAGATTTAACCTGTACCAGCAAGTCGAGCAGATTGTGGTTGATGAAGCCGCTTGCCTGCCTCTGTGGTTCGGTAAGACCTATCTCCTAGTTAAACCTTATGTCAAAAACTATAAGCTAGATGTCCAGGGCATTCCCACATTAAGCGAAGTCTACCTAGAAGAGTAGCTAGACGCAAAGGCCCATAAATCCAATAAATTATCTATTTGGTCTGACAGGCAGAGGAATCTAGGGGGCACTGCTTGCATTTGCCATCACACGGCTCAACATGAATGATAACACTGGTCCGAGGCAACTTTGACTGGATATCAATCTCCAACAAATCACATACCTGGTGCGCCCGCTCCAGACTAATACCCCTTGCCATCACCAAGTGGAGGTCGATATAGCGCTGGTTTCCAGAACGACGGGTGCGCAACTCATGGAAACCGACTATCTGACCACCCTGCTCAGACAGACAAGATTTTATCACCGCCTGCTCCGAATGAGGAAGGCTGGCATCCACCAGCCCGAGAAGCGGTTTGTTTATGGCATCATAGGCTATCTTTGCAATGTAAATGGCAATACCTATAGCGATTATCGGGTCAAGAATATTGAGTCCTGTGAAACGCACCACCAGCAGTCCAACCAGCACCGCTGCAGTCGAATATATATCAGCAGTTATATTGCGGGCGTTGGCCTCCAGCACTACCGAGCCGGTAGCTCGTGAAACCTTTAACAGGTGGCGCGAAAGCAGAATACTGGCAATCATAGAAACTGCCATCGCTACCATGCCTGCTTCAGCCATTTCAACAGAAGTCCTGTTTATTATGCGCCAAACTGACGAATAGACTATCAGTACAGCAGCAGCAAAGATAAGTATCCCCTGCACCACGCCAGCCACATCTTCCACCTTGCCGTGCCCGAAAGGATGCTCCTCATCGGCCGGTTTAGTGGCAATGCGAACAGCAAAAAATGTGACCAGTCCAGCAAAGAGGTCAAGGAAGCTATCTGCTGCCTGGGCAAACACACTAATGCTGCCACTAATCCAGCCAGCGATAACCTTGAGCAGTATCAGGCCGATAACAACCCCGATTAAGAGATTGGCAGCGCCTTTTTCAGTTGAAAACATCAGCCAACTTTTCCTTGCACTAATTCGCTTTTTGGGCTACGAGTTTAACACTTATGCCCCGATAAAACAAATAAGGTAAAATAGAACGACCTATTGCTCACCTGAGCCAGCTTTTGATATTATAGGGGTGTTCTTCCTTACAGATGTCCTGCTGAGCAGCTAATTAAGAGACAGAGCCACAATGACAGTTGGCTTGATTTACGACCCAGTATATCTCGAGCATGACACGGGCACACATGTCGAAAACGCCCAGAGACTGGTAGCCACAATGTCACACCTCGAGGAAAACCACCTGAAGGACAAGCTTTCTTTACTATCACCACGCGCCGCCACAATTGACGAGTTAGCCACAGTGCATGCCCCCGAATACATCTCCCGAGTCCAAAGCCAAGTGGAAAGAGGCGGCGGCTGGCTTGACCCTGATACCATAACGTCACCCGGCTCATACAATGCGGCTATCTACGCTGCCGGTGGCGTTTTGACAGCAGTTGACGCCGTGATAAACAGGCAGGTTAACAGCGCCTTCGCTTTAGTCAGACCGCCGGGACACCACGCCACATGCTGGCAGGCAATGGGCTTCTGCCTGTTCAACAACATAGCTGTAGCCGCCAAGTATGCCCTGGCCAACTTCGATATCGACAGAATCCTCATCATCGATTTCGATGTCCACCACGGCAACGGCACACAGGACACCTTCTATGCCGATCCCCATGTCCTCTACTTCTCTGTCCACGAATATCCCTTCTACCCGGGAACTGGAAGTATCGATGAGACCGGAGCCAGGGACGGCGAAGGATTTAACGTTAATGTGCCGCTGCTGGCCGGTTGGGGAGATGACGAATATCAAGCAGTCTTCGAAGACATCCTGGCACCGATAGCTGAGCGTTTCGAGCCACAACTAATCCTGGTCTCCGCTGGCTATGATGCCCACTGGGCTGACAGCCTGGCCATGATGCAGATGAGTGTCTCCGGTTTCGCCCGTCTGGCAGAAATCACAAAGACTCTGGCTGATATGTTATGTCAAGGACGTATGGCATTTACTCTGGAAGGCGGCTACAACCTCGAGGCACTATCTCTATCTATAGCCGCTACTCTTGACACGCTGATAGGAAACCGTCAAATCTCTGACCCTCTGGGCAAGAAAGAGGCGAACTCCAGCCCCGTCAACTTTGATAACTTCATAAAAATGGCCAGAAAAATCCACCACATAGAGTCTTGATATAGCATTTGAGGCAATTCGACGAGGCTGAGGCCTCGCAGCGATTCCACTCAGGCTGTACTTGTGGCTTCCTTTCGTCGGGAAGCAAAGCCTTTTTCCCAAACCACCAAAAGCTGCCCGGCTATGCATAGGGAAGAATAGATTCCGGTAGCAATGCCGATTAGAAGTGCCAATACCAAAGTATGCGTAGTTGTTCCACCGAGCAGATAGAGCGCCACTATAACGAAAAGAGTAGCCAGACCTGTATTTAGCGAGCGTCCCAGAGACTCGATGATACCGTAATTCGCTATCACTGCGAAGTCGCGACTTACCCCTCGCTTCAGATTCTCTCGAATGCGGTCAAAGACAACCACGATGTTGTTCACACTGACGCCAACAACCGCTAACACGCCGGTAACAAACAAGGCATCAACCTCCAAACCAGCCACCCATCCCAAAATTGAGAAGACGGCAATAACCACCACCAAGTCATGTACCAGAGCAATAACAGCACAGGTACCCCAACGGAAAGGCTTGGGCATCTTGCGGAATGCCCAGGAAATATATAGCAAAATGCCTATCGAAGCTACCACAACAGCTATAACAGTGTTACGCACCGTCCCTGCAGCTACAATCGGTGAAACACTGTAAAGGCTGCTGATTGTAACCGTAGTACCTAGCCCAGTCTCCAGACTTTCTTTTAGCTTTGTGGTTTCCTCAGCAGATATCTCGGGTAGACGAACAAAGAAATCACCCCCGCCAGCAGGTTGAACCACAGCCTCATCATAACCCAGGTCAGTTAACTCCTGGCGCAGTTGGCTTAGCTCTACTTCCTTATCAAAACTCAAGGTCATTGCGGTGCCGCTGCTGAAATCAACCCCTGGCTGAAGTCCGAACACAGCCAGCGATATTATGCCTGGGATGATTACAATAGCTGAGATGAGAAAGAACCAGTTCCTTTTACCAACCAAATCAATCATTGCCTCAATACTCCATAAGCGCCAGGGCTTTTTGCCACGCCAAGCCCTACAAATGTACGCATGAAAGTCCTAGTAACCACAACCTGTGTAAACATACTCAAAGCCGTACCGATGAAAAGAGTGGTAGCAAAACCTATGACCAAAAAATTGCCGAATGTATTTCCGAGCCAGTAAAGGACAGCGCAGGCGATGAAGACGGTTACATTAGCATCAAAAATAGCTGACCACGATTGGCGGAAGCCCTCTTCTATCGCCGCCCCAAGCGTACGCCCCCGTCTCAATTCTTCTTTCAAACGCTCAGCCACAAGGACATTACCATCTACTCCCATACCTATGGATACAATAAAGCCGGCAATGCCGGGTAACGTCAAAACAACGGGAATCAGCTTAAAAATAGCCAGGTTCAATGTCACAAAAACAACCAGCGCCAGGCAAGCCACAAAACCGGAGAAGCGATAATAGGCAATCATAAATATAACCACCATGGTTGACCCGATTATCCCTGCCATGAGGCTTTTCCTCAGAGAGTCCTCTCCTAGAGTAGCCCCAATGTCTCTTCTTTCAACTAGAGTCAGGGGTACATCCAGAGAGCCCGAGTTTAGCTGTATGGCTAGCGTCCTAGCTTCGTCTAGATTCAGACCGGTAATAACCCCCTTCTCCTTAATCACGGCTTGTACCGTTGGCGCCGAGATAAGCTGGTTATCCAAGAATATGCCCAGAGGTTTCTGCAAATTACGCTGGGTAATCTGCTCAAAAAGGATGGCGCCTTCAGAATTCCACTCGAAAGCCACCTCGGGCTCATTTGTTTGCGGCGCTAAAACTACCTGGGCATTCGGCTTCAGATACTTGCCGGTAAGTTCCCTTTCCTGCTCATCGCTGCCTTTAGCTGTAGCCTTGACCCACTGTACATTGCCTTCCTCATCAAGCTCTGGCTCGCCCTCAGCATCAAGCACAACCTCTCTGAAATCGAGCTCAGCCGTCTGGCCAATAAGATTCATCGCCTCATCAATATCCTTGACTCCGGGAAGCTGGACAAGAACAAAACTGCCTCGTTCGTTCCGAATCGTCTGGACTATGGGCTCAGTCACACCATAGGCGTTAACTCGCCGTTCAATTTTGTTTTTCACACCTTCTATAACGTCAGCATCTGACTGTGCCGGGTCCTTCTTGCTTAAGTCGATGCTGTAAACTAAATGGCTTCCTCCCTTAAGGTCAAGTCCTAATTTGAACTCATCTCTGCCAAATATTTCAGTACCTGGCAATATCACCCAAAGGCAGAAGCCAAATAAAACTAATATGAAAATAAGTAGAGGGGTATTTCCTCTTTTCAACTAACCACCTGTTCCTAATAGCATTAATTATCTCCAACTGTCACTCCGAGCAAAGCGACGAGCTCAGAATAACAGAAACCGCTAGCGAGCCATTAGCAGGCCATGCCGCACTGTCGTTTCCCCAATTCCTTGCGCACCAGGGCTATGGCTTCCTCCCGCGTGCTCAATTCACCAGCCACCTGAGCCTCACGTACCTCAGTCAGAAGCTCGCCAATCAGACGCCCTGGACTCAAGCCAAAAATATCCATTAAATCATGCCCATCGATTAACCTGACCGGCAAAACCTCAGCCTCCTGCTTCACACGCTCAGCCAATATATAGTTAATCAACTGATTATGCTGCTGCCATTCCTCAATGTCAAGTCTAGGTCCATGAGTAGCCAGATAATCAGCCAGGGCTACAAACAAAACGTCGATACCAGCATCCTCAGTATCACGAAAATACCGATAAACAGCCCGACTTGTAGGCAAACCTTCGTTAGACATCTGGGCAGGGCGGAGGTGGTGATAAACCAGGTTCTCCACCAATCTTATTTCCCGACTGCTGAACCGCAGCCTCTCCAAAACTCCGACTGCCATAGCTGCCCCCTGCTTGGCATGTCCTAAAAAACGTGTTCTGCCTGTTTCATCAACTGTCCTGGTAGCTGGTTTGGCAATATCATGCAATAATGCCCCCAGTTTAAGCAGCAGCCTTCGATTGCTGCCACTGGACACCTCCTCATCAAAATGCCGACTTATCTCCTCCGACCATGGGGTCACCTTCAACAAATCCTCTTTACCATATTTCCACAAGCTCTCCCGAAGCAAAAACTCGGCAGCAGCCACTGTCTCCACTGAATGATTAAAAACGTCCCAATAATGTTCTTTCGGCTGCTCCGCCCCCTTGAGCTCTTTGAGCTCAGGAACTATCTCGGTGAGCAAGCCCAACTTATCCAGATAGCGCACCATTCCACCGGAGCCGGGCAAAGCCAGTATCCTCACCAGCTCCTCTCGCAGTCGCTCTCCAGGAACCAGCTTAGCCTTTCGACAGTCTTTTCGAACTAAAGTTTCGGTTCCAGGCTCAATCTTAAAGCCAAGCTCACCAGCCAACCTGACACCCCGAAGCAGCCTTGCCCCATCCTCCATGAAAATCCTCTGGTTCACTGCCCGCACCAGCCTCTCCTTCAAGTCGCTTTCTCCAGAGAAAGGGTCAATAAGCTGTGCGGACCCAGAAATTAAGCCTTGAAGCTCCATCGCCATAGCATCAATGGTGAAGTCACGCCGTGCCAGGTCATTTTGGATACCGCCTGAGAAAGAAGAGAAATCCAGATGCCACATCTGTCCATCCGCAACAACCACCCTAGCCACCCTATTGGCTTCATCCAGCAACACGTACCTGCCGTCAACAGCTCCGGCTACATCCTGAGCTATACTCAAGGCGTCGCCACATACGGCAATGTCAACATCTGCTGTCCGCCTGTCCAGCAGCCAGTCGCGGACAAAGCCACCGACTACATAAGCCTGGCAGTTTTGGTGAGTGAGAATAGCGGATACTTTGATCAGAAGACCAAGCAGGTCTTGATTGATGTCGGACATTGCCCCAGATTATACTCTGGGGCAATAGAATTGTAAAGGCTATTTTGAGGTTAATGCCTTGTTTACTGCATTAAAAGCGTTAATACGTCCTTTAGCTGCACCAGGGTCAACTGCATCACAGCCACCCTCAATAGCTGCTCGCACCTCGTCATTGATGAAACCATCACTATTTTTATCACTTCTCAATGCAAAGAGAAGACCAGCCAACCCAGACACATGAGCCGCAGCCATTGAAGTGCCACTTTTACTGCCATATTTATCGCCAGGCAATGTGGAATAGATGTCTACACCAGGAGCCGCTAAATCTACCCAATCACCACAACTCGACCACGAGGCCAAACAATCATTACTATCAGTAGCTGCCACAGCAAGACAATTGGAGTAATAAGCCGGATAGGCTACCTTTGTACCTATACAGTTACCGGATGCAGCTACCACAACAACACCTCTGCTCCAGGCATAGTCAATTGCTTCTTCCAGATTCCGCGATGATTCAGCGTCGAACAGACTGATGTTTATAACATTAGCACCATGCTCCACCGCCCACCTAACACCTTTAGCCACTACAGAATTATAAAATATGCCGCAATCATCAGCCACTTTAACATTCATCAAACGACAATCATACGCCATGCCAGCAATTCCTACACCATTGTTCGCCGCAGCGGCAATGATGCCGGCAACATGCGTGCCATGCCCATATATGTCATCAGCAGTCGGGCTATCAGTGAAATTAACCTCAGCTATCACCTTGCCGACCAGGTCCTCATGCTCCTTATCAATCCCCGTGTCTAAGACAGCGATAACAACACTTGCCTCTCCCGATGTGATCTCCCACGCCTGTGGCACCATAGTCTTCGGAATAGCCCACTGCCTGCCAGAATAGTCATCATTCGAAACTAGCGCAAACGATTCATAGCTGACAGGCTCAGGTTGGGAAGTGATGACAGCCACAGAGCCTGTCTCAGCCTCAGAGCTGCCTGGGAAAGTTTGAAAGGACAGTAAACCTGCCACAAAGCAGAGGATGAGGAAAACTGGTAGCCATATAAACTTTATTCTGTCCATCCCACCATGAAGAGTTTACATAGCCTAGCCCGTTTTCATATCACCCATAGGTAACGTTCTGATATAGCAATTTAGTCACACTTCAATCTAGGACTAGAGTCCTAATAAAAGCATCCAAGGAGAAATGCAAACGTTAATGGCAGCACGCCAACAAAGGCATATGGCTCTTAATGGGGGAAAATCAAGCTGCGTGGTACGGACTTATTTGCTGCCGTGTTAAGAAGACGATTCTTTGCTTAGACTTTTAGCTGGCTACTCTCCGCAAGGAACAGAGCAACATCCTCCCTGCTGAATCTGCGGTCGCCCCGCGGGCCGACACGGTAAGCCTTCAGTATTCCCTTCCCATCCCATCGCCGCACCGTATTAATATGCACGTTAAGAATGCGCGCTACCTGTCGCACTGTTAACATGCCGTTCGATTGACTAAGCCGTACCATGCCATCACTCCTCATAGCCACTCCAGACTATCCTATACAAACTTTAACTCACAATAACTAAATATACAACCACCCAAAGGTACCGATTGGCGTAGTAGATTAGCCCTGAACAATTCTAGGAAAAAAGTACTATACATGGTGAGGTTTTGTTAGGATAAGTTACTTGACACCTGTGTATTTATATGCGATTATGCCCTTGCTAAACACAAAAGGGGTGCGTCAAACTTGCAGGCCAATCAGTTCATGGTATAATCCAACACTGGAGGATTGCTTACCATTTTTAATCGAAAATCTCATAGCAACCCTATTGACAAAACATCAATACTATGCGAGCATGTACACGATCTTCGCCTGAACGAGCCCAAGCAAGACTCAAGGTAGGCTGCGAGGGAGGTAATTAACTCGAAATAGTTCAGTAACGGTAGAACTGGGGGGCAATGAAGCACCAGTTGCACTTTGGTCACTTGATTGGTGCCGAGCCAGTAGTGAAACCGACCCGAAGGGGTCGGTTTTTGTCTATAAGACAGGGAGGTAATTAACTCAAGATAGTTCATGAACAGTAGAACCGGGGGGCGATGAAGTGCCAGTTGCAATTTGGTCACTTTGATTGGTGCCGAGCCAGTAGTGAAACCGACCCAAAACGGGCCGGTTTCTTATTTCAGAGAGAGGTGAAGCAAATGAGAAAGATATTACACCTGATATTCGGAATGCTTTTGCTGGTTGGATTGGCCGGGCCAATGGCCACTCCGGCACTGGCGACAACAGGCGGACCAAACAGCGGTTCAAATTTCGTCGATGATAATACCGGCTCAATTGGAACTGTTAGCTGGTCAAATCCTGGGTATGCGCAAAATCCAGATAATAACCGGGCGCAGGCCGTTCTAAGTTCCAGCAATCCAAATAGCCACTATCTCAAGGCTACCGGATTTGGCTTCAGTATTCCTAGCGGTTCAACAATAAATGGTATTCAAGTTAGCGTGGAGAGATCTAGAAGTGGTAGAAGCTCTAATATTAGAGATCGTTATGTCTATTTGGTAAAAGGCGATAGTATTCTTACAGGAACAAATCGTGCAGACACGACGACCAACTGGCCTAGCTTCGACACTGCCATAACTTACGGTAACTCAACTGATCTATGGGGTACTACATGGCTTGATTCTGATATTAACAACGCAGGTTTTGGTGTTGCAATTGCGGTAAATGGGACCAGTGGCTCACCTACCGCCAGAGTTGATTACATTAGTATCACTGTCTCTTATACCTTGCCAGCGCCGACGGCGACGCCGAGTCCGGCGAACGGTACCACAGGTGTGACATTGGATGCCACGGTAAGTGCCCTGTTTAACCAGACTGTAACTGCAGGTCCAACTGGTCTGGGTGGCGTGGTCATTTCACCCAATCCAGGCAGCGTGTCAGCATCGCTAGCAAGCAACACCATAGCCATTTCTCATAACAACTTTGCAAACAATACGACCTACACGGTCACCATTCCGGCGGGAGCCGTAAAGAACGGTGACAACGTAAACAACGCACAAATCCAGTGGAGTTTCACTACCGGCACTGGAACCAGTTGTGATAACCTCAAGGTCCAGCT
>Ga0209636_10000443_pt1 | contig 40057 bp, 53 predicted proteins | sample DeeMarSWOR152_54_FD_187464 | JGI IMG/M metagenome (GOLD analysis project Ga0209636, IMG submission 187464) | Marine sediment microbial communities from White Oak River estuary, North Carolina - WOR-1-52-54 (SPAdes) (version 2) | ecosystem: Environmental > Aquatic > Marine > Intertidal zone >... | reverse complement strand
CGCCGTGCCCTTCACGATGGCTTCGCCTTGAGGCAGAGAACCCAAAAGCTCAACGAACTCGTCTCCAACCACCTCCTGAAGCCTTCTCTTGTCGATGTCCTCCAACGCATGGGAAACAATGTTGTTGGCGCACTGCGTTATAACCGTCTTATCCACAGTGGCAAGCCGCTGAGTTACAATCCAAAGTCCAACGCCGTTGCGTCCACCGTTAGTGGCTATCTCCTTCACGATGGAGAGCAGCTTCCCTCGGCTGTCCTTGTCGCCTATGCTGAACTGCGTCCACTGAGGCGCGTAATACATCGCTTCCTCTAGGATTATGACGCATCCAAAATTGGAGTTCTCCAAGGCTTCGTGGAAGACCCTGCTTAGAACCTGCGACAAAACCATGTGCTTTTTAATCCACCCGTTAGAGCCCTGCGACAAGTCCATGATCACTATGCGGTACTGTTTCAGAAGGCTGACAGGATCTAAGGCATTAACGTAGTCGTTTGGGATCATGCTGGAAAACTTAACAGCCTCAATCACCTGTTTCTTGTAGCCTTCAAAGTCCGCCTCAGACTTCGTGAAACCCACGCTTAAATTGGAGAGCACATGCACAGCCTCAATCAGGTTCTGCTTAGTCAACTGTTGCCCCGCGCTTCGCAGGTAACCCAAAGCCTTCATCAATATCTTCGAAGCCCACCAGCCCCGCTGCCACCCGAACTCGCCGATAAGGTCCTCAGGATAAATTTCATCCGATCGGAAGAAGGAATACCAAGGAACACGCCTCACTTTATCGCCGAAAAGGGTTTCTAAACTGCGGTATTCCCCGTCCTTGTCCACAATGAGGAACTTAACCGGAGGCTCAGCCTGAGCAGCTCGGGCAATCATGGAAATCGCCGTAGTTGTCTTCCCAGTGCCCACAGCCCCACAGATGAGACAGCACTGCCGAATCAAATAGTACAGGTCGAGCTCCACATCTAAGCCACTGCTCGGATCAACACCCAACGCAACCTTCCACTTAGACGACGGCTTCGTAAACTCCTCTATGATCCGTGGGTCCGCCTTGAGAACAGGGGTGTTCGGCGCCAGCGGATACCTCAAAGGTCTTACAGCATCGCCGTCCATCCACCCCCACTGGTAGGCCCTAGCCCGCACGGTCGTCCTCTCCTCGTCCCTGATGACGCTTCCCTCCTTCAGCAAAGCCTCCTCGTAGTCTCTGGTTTCCTTATGCGAAGAGATTCTGGTTATCTGGTAGACCACAGGTAAACCGTTCTTAGGATGCTCCACGTAGGCTAAGTCGCCCTTAGCCACCTCGCTGTTTTTTTCAAGGATTATAGTGATCCAGGTGGAACGGTAGTCTCCGTCGGAGCTGAACGTGTAACCGAGCCTCATTGAAACGCCCCCCAGATTCCAGCCGCCATGGAAGAAGCGCCGAAACGGTTTTCTAATCGAGGAATCAACTCGGCGTAGATGGCGTCCACAAAGTTCTTAGTCACCTTAACCTCCTCGTCTGCCTTCACTATAGGAAGGGGAATGCCTTCGTGTACAGCCGTGGCGTAACAGTAGCTGGCGATGGCGTCAACTGATTTCAACATGAATTTTGGAACGTCAACCCTTATAGGCGGTGAAAGGCTGCTGGACGACGAACGCAGATAAAACGAGAAGATTGGGTAGTCGATTCTGTCCATGAAAGGCGCTGCTCTAACTGTCCTCCTCAGAGCCTCCCTTGGAGAGAACACGTCGGTTCTTTCGCCGGGCTTCAACGTCTGGAGGAGAACGAAAGCGTCGGAAAGAGCGGTTTGCTGCCTTAAACCGAGGTAGTTAATCAGGTACCTGGCTGTCGCCCGTTTAACTACGCCCGCGACGGCTATGCCCCGTTCAGCGCACACGTTAAGCAGCAGGTTTATGGATGAAATCAAACCGAGGCGGTCCTGTTTCTCCCCCTTGTTGGTCCACCAGTTTCCGAAGGCCAAGGGTCCGTCCACGAGCACGAGATCAACGGATTCTCGGTTCATTAGGAAGCTTGCCGCGGTTTCAAACAGCTTAGTCTCGCGTCTAAGGCTCACAGTTTCTTGGAAGTTTTCACTTGAGAAACCGTAAGGAAGTTTGATGGATTCAGGGTTCGTGAAGTACCTCTCAGCGTCAGGCAGCACGTAAACCAAGGCGGCTATAACCGCAAACCACCGTGAGGCTAAAGGTACGCGTTGGCTGCCAGCGTCAACTCCTGCAACCTTGTCATAGGCGATTTTTCGGTCCACGGAACAGATAACGATCTTTTCTTTGATAGCCTCAACCACTTGGGGCAGTTTCAAGAGGTCGTTTTGCACGTCTTTGGACACTTCGTCTAGAATCAGGTTCCTTAACGCTAGGCAGAGCCGCGGATATGTGGTTGCCCGCGCTTTCAGCAAACTTCTTATTAGGGATTTCGACTCATTTTTATTTTGGGTGCGGTGGGCTAACATCCGCTAAACACCCCCTACGAGCGGTTTATCGCTGTAGCCGGGAACTCCGACTTAGCGACCCGCCGCACTCCCTTCTTCGGGAATGCGTTTCCTCCAGTTGTTATTCAGTCTGGTGAACCGTCCAAGGCGCCGTGTAGACGTATCCTCCTTCGGTTAGCTGCCTCTTCAACACTCCCCGCCTCACCATTCTTATGAGTTCCTTCGACATGGTGGGGAAGTCGCAGTTAAACGCCATGTTCTCCCTTATCCGCTGATGAGTCTCCTTAACAGTCTTAGGCGCATCAAACCACCCCTGTTTCCTGAGCAGCATTACTTTCTCGCCTAAGCTGCCTTCCCTCGGAACGTAATCCGAAGTTTTAGCCTTGACAGGCGATGCGAGGGATCCAGCCTTCGTTAGGAAACGGTTAATGCTCCTCCAAACTTCGGCGTAACCGCCTCTGAACTCAGCTTCAGCGTCGCCGACTTTCAGATGTGCGTACAACTCCTTTTCGCGGTTCATCATTCCTCCCCCTTGATCGCCTCTAAAGACTGCTCCAAGAAGTGTTTGATGCCTAAATCAGTGACCTGATACTCGCCTCTGCCGATTCTGCGCGCTAAACCCATTTTAGCCAAGTCGCCTAGGCGGTTGTTTATTGTCTTGCGGGAATAGGGCAAACCAGAGGCTTTGATGATGATGTGGGTTTCGTCTATCGTCAGCGTGTTCTTTTCGCAGAGATTTAACTCGTAACCCGCATAGGCTGAAACTAAACAGATTAAGACCGTGTCGTAATCGGAAACTTCAGGACCAAAATCTAGGACAAACTCGCCTCCAGAAAAGAAGGTTACTAAGCCTTTAAGCTCAGCGAAAACCTGCTCGTAATCTGGCTTAAACACAAGACCAGAAACGAGGCTGTAGAGCGGAAAATGTTGGCTGAGCGCCTTCGCTACTCCGCGAAACACCTCTTCAGATGTTCTACCTGTAATGGTCTCTTCGAAGCCTTGACAGGTGACTTTGACTGAAAACTCGTCTTTCCCGCTCATTTTGCGCCCTCCAGAAGGGGTAAAACATCTTCCATGAATTTTTTGACCCCGTACTGCGTGACTCTATATTCTCCTCTGCCCACTCGATCCACGTAGAGGCTGTTAACCAATTCGCTGAGGCGCCCTGCGATGGTTCCCGCTGATTTTCCGGTTTTATCCAGCAGCTCCGCCATGGAAAGTTTGTCTTTTTCCGCCATGCCGATTTGGTTTGCCGCGTAAGCCGCCACTAGATATGTTAGGATGAGGTCTGCGTCCGTTAGTTTGCTTGTGGATTTCAGGATTACGGGGCGCCCTTTGGGAAGGAAGGATATGATGCCTTTGAGTCTTTTTAGCAGTTCCTCCAAGTCGGCTGTTAGAACCAGTCCGCTTATGATCTCGTAGTCAGGGTAGATGTCCCGTATGAATTGGAAAACGAACTTCAAGACTTCGTCCGCTGAGCCTTCGCAGGTGGATTCTAGGGTCCCATACTTGACCGTGACTTTCAGCTTAGGCTTATCGCCTCTACCGAAACTTCCTCTAGGCTCGAAGTCTGGATATAACTTCTTCAACCCAACTCCTCCCTCTAACCGTAAGCCTATACGCGTCTCCCTCCCTCAGGAGCAAACCTTCATGCTTCATTTCACTTATTCTAGCCGCGTAGCCAGCCATGCTCATGCCGGTTAGGGCAAGCAACCGACTGACCTCCTTAGGCTCTAAACCGTCAGGACCAGAGGCAAAAAGCAGCAAACCGATGGCTTCTTTGGAGTTTACCTTTTCAGGTGGAACAATTAAGGCGGGACCGTCCACCGTGAACTCCACGATGCCTTTCAACTCGTCTTTCGGCTCAGGGGCTAAGGCACGCTCAAGAATCGACTGGTCGATGACGGTCATCCACTCAGGGAAGGACCGCAGGTTTTCTATGATTTCCTCCAGCGATTCGGCTTCAAGCTCGATTCTGCCGAAGGGTCTTTCAACAACGATCCGGTACTTCATTGTAGACACTCTACGTAATTTATACAGAGTTTACTTGCTACGTAGAATATACGGAAGTCCTATTTAAAACTTTCCCAAAAGGCTAGAATCCCTTTAACTTGCCTAGATGTTTCCTGAAGAACGAGCGGAAGCTTTTCGTCAAGTCGTAGTTTTCCACTTTCTCCAGCGGTATCCACCGTGCGTCTAACACGTCATCAGCGGGTTTCAAAGTTCCGCCCTTAACTTTGGCGAGAAAATCTAGTATGACAAAGTGGAATTTTACGCGTCCCTCCTCATTCACGGTTATGCTGTCAACCACATCTATGAGCTTCATGATTTCAACTTTTAAGCCGCATTCTTCCTTCACCTCTCGGATGAGGGCATCTTGAACCTTCTCTCCGAGTTCAACCATTCCTCCAGGGATGCTCCACAGGTTCTTCGCTGGTTCAACGCCTCGCTTCACCAAGAGGATTTTTCCGTTTTGGACGATTACGGCGCCTACGCCTGCGATCGGTTGCGCTGGGTATTCCCGTTTCAAACACGAGCCTCCAGTTCTAATACTTTCACTGGTCTCTTATACTTAAAAAGTAGCTACATGCACTAGAGTTTAGGGTGAAAAGGCACTTGTTGGACGAAGAACGGTTAATAACCAGCCTCATGGAAAAGAAGGTTAAAATCATAGGTACCTACGAAAACATGCGGACCTACCGCAAAAAACTAAGAAAAACTTACCTTGACCGCTTTCCGACACTAACCGACCCACGCTTAGAAACGAGGCTAAAAACCGCCCGAGCGGTTCCAATCGAACCCTTTCAAGGCGCCATTCCACTAGGGAAATCGTTCTCTGATGCAGACGAAATGAAAGAGTGGGCTGCGAGCGTACTCAACGGAAAGGTTATAGTCGGCGTTGACGGAAGCCAAGTCTACGTAACAAGCGACTTCAACATCCCCGTCGGATTAGCACGAGCAGGAGCCTTTTGGATTCAGTACGGCTCAGAGCAAAGTACCTACGGCTCAGACAGCCTATCCGAAGATTACGTAGGAGCCGGAGCCTTGGAAAACATAGAAGACGGTGAGCCCATGCGCCAAATAAACGTGGATAAAAGGCGGTTAGCACTAGAAATCAAATTAGCCTCACAGATAGTAAAGAAGTTCGTTGAAGCCAAGGCACCTACCTACTTAATGATGGATACCCCCCTAATTCTGCGTTATATTCGTTGGGCGGATGACAAGGTGAAGAGAGCCATGTGTCAAAGTATGACTCAGTTGCTAGACGTATGCGAACAATACCGAGTTCCGCTAGTAGGCTACACCGATTATTCTTTGGCTAGGGATTTGACGCCCGTAATTGAAACTTTCCTTCGAGAAAGGGCAGCCCTTCCAGTTTCAGACATAGCGGTTATAGCTCCGCTGCTTGAGGAAGCGGGTTTCGGCGCTCGCACACCTGTTTTTCGGATTCGTCACCGTCTCCTTGAGAAGTTTTATGGAAGGCATAGAAACGAGCTTGGTTTCTTTTATCAGAAGGTTCACAGCGACCTCCCAGTAAGGATGGAGTTTCCCCTTTGGGCGCATCGCCTAGGTGAGATTCAGGAGCTCGCGGAGGTTGTGGCGGCTCAGTCTGTTTTAGGCGAGGGTTATCCTTACGTGTTGCTCAGGGCTCATGAGACCGCGATTTTGGAAGCTGATGACCGAGACCGCTTTTACGATTTGATCTCACGGTTTTTAAGTAAAGAATGCGGTGTACCTTTCAGAGAAACAGCAAAAGCCAAACTTAAGAGATTATCAATAGCTTAAGAGGAGAAGGGTTAAAGTGCAAGTTGGAGAGGTCATAGGCGGTTCCATCACCGACCTTCTGGTTCAGGTCAGAGCAACAGCGGAAACATGCTGGCCCATAAACTTCGGAGCCTTCATCAAGATTAAAGGACAAAACAACGAAATCGTCGGCGTAGTTGTGGATGCGCGATATGAAACTCTAATGAAGGCACGTCCAACATCAAGATGGATTAAAGAAAGGAAGACCTTCCACAAGATTTACCCTGACATCCACGAGAAGTTTCTGTCTCTAGCAGAAGTTTTTGTGCTCGGCTACGCAGAGAAGGACGCCTCCCATCAGGTTCTTCCGCCAGCGCCCCCTGAGATGCATTCGCCTGTAATGTCGATGAGCGACGAGGAGATCAAGGGCTTCCACAAGGTGGACGCGGAAAAACAGCAGGTAAAAATCGACTATATTTACCGTCTGATAGGCGAACTGCCCATGGGGCGCTGCATCGACCTTTTGAGAGCTATCGTTGACAGGTTGGAAGCTTTCGGACTCGCTAGAGACGCAGTGGTTCGTGAAATCTCTGGGGCTTATATGGCTCTCGGTGAGGAGGAAGTTGCCCTAAAGGTCTCGTCTTTGCTGCTCCGGGGGAGATGAAAAGGTGACAGGATTAGTTGGAAGAGTTGCGCAGGCGCAGTATCCAGATTCAATCTACATTGTGAGAACGCCGGGAAGCCAGATTCTTCTAGGCGACTTGCTGAAAGTGAAGGACTACGCTAACGGATTGGAATACTTGGTGAGAGTATACAACGCTCATCACGGTTTGACTTCCATATCGGAGCGGTTGGCAACCCAAGCAGTAAAGTTTCCCGGACTGCTAAAAGCGTTGAAGCCTGAGGACTTTTACGATGTTTATGTTGCGAGCCCCCTCTGCACCTTAGTGCCTAACGGATCGGGACGAAAGCACGCGGCAACCGTTAAGGCCCTGCCCACGCAGTTCTCCGAGGTTTTCCTACCGGACCCCGAGGATTTCCATTTCTTACAGGAACTCAAGGGCTTCGATCTTCCCATCGGGACTTTGAGGGCGCGAACAAGCAGGGGTGAAGGCTCACTGGAGGTTAAACTGAAGGGCTTATACCTCCCGAAACACGTGGAAATCGCAGCTATCACGGGTAAAGGAAAAACTAACGCTGTTCTGGTTATCCTATTTTCCATGTTGAGAGCGGAGGTTGGAAAATACAGCGCCCTCGTCTTCGACGCGCATGACGAGTACTATTACGGTTCTGGAGGTCACGGAAAGCGGCTTGAAGGTCTAAGGGCGGTTGAATCCGCATTTCCAAACAAAATCTTCTATTACGACCTCCTCGAATCGAGGACGCCTAAAATATCTCCGAACAAGCTGACGCCTGAGGACATTGAAAACATCCTTGAGTTGACCCATGTCCAATACGAAGTTTGCTACATTTTCAGCCACATCTACGGCAAGAATTGGATCTTCAAAGTTGTGGAGTTAGCTGACCATTGGAGGCAAACTGAGGACAATAAAGAACGAAAAGGACTGCTCCCCTCAGGAGTTATGTCTGCGACTCTCATGGCGCTCAGCCGAAAGCTTAGGCTTCTTTTGCGGTCTAAGGTGCTCTATAAGTCTTCTAGTGCTCCTGAAGGCGACCTGATATCGGATGTTCTCGGGAAACTCGACGAAGGCTCCACTGTGATAGTTAACACCAAGAACATTTCTGACTTTGAGGAAGCCATTGTGATGAATGCTTTGGCTAGGAGAATGCTTCTGGAGCGAAGTAGGCTTCCGTCGGATGAGCTTCGGAGAAAGCCCATAGTCCTAATAGTTCTGGAGGAGGCTTTGTCGGTTCTAAGTCAAGAGGCGCTTAAGAAGGGGGTGAACATCTTCGCCCGAATTGTCCGTGAAGGTAGGAAATTCAACCTCGGTTTGCTTTCAGTTGTTCAACGCCCGAGAAGACTCGACTCAGACGTGGCTTCCCAGATAAACACCTACATTATCCTCGGAACCGCCCAAAAATCCGACCGCGTGGCACTCACCGAAGGCGCTCAACAGGACCTCGATGTTCTCATAAATGAAATGAAGCGGTTGGACATAGGTGAAGCCCTCATAGCGTTCCCAGCTGAAGTGCCGTTCCCGCTTCCAGTCAAAATATACCACTTCAACAACTACATAAAGCAAGTTATTAACGAATCTTCCAGCATCTTTAAACCAGCAGAAGAAACGAAAGGTTCAACGGAGAGCAAACAGTGAAGCCCTTCAGTTTTGTCCATGCGGCGGATTTGCATTTAGGCTATGCGCAGTACAATTTGGACGTTAGACGAGAGGATTTTAATGCGGCTTTCAGGGAGATCGTGGACAAAACCTTAGAGTTGAAACCTGAATTCATGATCGTCGCCGGAGACATCTTTCAGCAGGCGCGCCCATCCAATTTAACGCTTGAAGCCGCGATACAAAGCTTCAAGAGGCTTAAGGACGCTGGAATCCCTGTGCTCACGGTGGATGGCTCCCATGACTCCGCGCCTAACACAATCACAGGTACAATCTTGGACCCGCTGGACAGCGCGGGCTTAATATACTATTTGCCCCGTCACGAGGGAGCGTGTTGGCGAAACGAGAACTGCTACGTTTACGGCGTCCCAAACTTCAGAACCAAAAGACGAACCGAAGTGATGCTTCCCGAGTTTCTTGAAAAGAATAAGCCTGAGCCTGATCCCTCCGTGTTCAACATCTTCGTTTTTCACATGGCGCTAGACCTTCCGGGGTTGAAACCGTCGCAGATGGAGGCTGAAGCCCGCCTTGAAATGCTTCCTAAAGGCTTTAATTATTATGCTGCTGGTCACATCCACAGTATCAACAAGATTCCTTTTGATGGTAGTCTCATCGTCTATAGCGGATGCGCTGAAACCGTGAGCTATGACGACGCCGAAACCGAAAAGGGCTTCTACCACGTGGAAGTCAACGAAAAAGGAGTTCCCAAGCTTAACCGCATAAAAATTGAAACCTCGAGGCGCTTCGTTATTTTAGACAATAATTATGATAATTTAACCCCCGCGAAGATAACTGCGAAGGCAGTCCAGCGTGTAAATGAGGCTGACGAGGAAGGAGCAGTCATCGTTCCCGTACTGCGGGGAAAGCTGCCCGCTGAAACTGGGCGCGGAGAGGTTAACCTAGCAAAAATAAGAAACGCAGCCAAAAAGGCGCTCTTTGTGCGTCCGGTCCTTCTGTTGCAGGAAACCGAGGTTTCGGAAGAGATTATCCGCTCCATATTCGAAGGCGGAATGAAAGACCTCAAAACAAAAGCTTTCGAGTACTTTTTCGAGATTTTCCGAGAGCGATATGCTAAGGGAGAGGCGGAAAAAATTGCGAAGCTGGCTGTCAACCTGATCGACCCGTTGGTGAGAGGAGAAGAATCCAAGGTGAAGGAAGCAATAGAGGAGTTCCTTACATGAGGATCAAAGCCTTACATCTGGAGAACATTCGATCCCACGTTAAGACTGAGGTTCCCTTCGCTGAAGGATTCAACTGTCTCGTCGGCGGACTGGGGCGCGGAAAATCCAGCATTCTCTACGCCATTGACTTCGCCCTCTTCGGAGATCCGTTGGGCAGAAGCTACAATTATCTTCTCAGAGAAGGAGCCGGCGCCAGCAGAGTCGTCTTAGAGTTTGCTGAGGGCGGGAAAACCTACACCCTCCAGAGGGGACTTCGAAGGCGGGGGAAAAAAAGCATCAGCCAAGACATGGAACAACTTAAGTTTCTTAAAGACGGAAAAGAGATCGCCAGCGCAAAGGCTGAGGCGGTCACAGAGCAACTGAAGGCGATTACAGGTCTTGACAGGGACATCTTCCGCGAGGTTGTTTGGGTCCGCCAAGAGCACCTGAAGGAACTGCTCGACGTGAGCCCTAGAGAACGCCAAAAAAAACTAGACCAGCTCTTTGGGCTGTCAGACTACGAAGAAGCGTGGAGCAACTTAGCCGGTTACCAGAAGGAATACAAAGGCGAAAGAAGAGCCTACGAAAGCGACCCCGACATAACCAATGTAAGTGAGCTGCAAAAGGAATACAACAAGAAAGTCGAGGAGTTTTCAGCGATTCACGTTGAACTCGCCGAACTGAAAGAAAAAACTGCTGAAGCTGAAGCCAAGTTAAAGGAAGCCGACGACAGGCTTAGAAGTCTCGAGGAAATGCAAAAACAAACCGAAGCGCTACGGAGGAAAGAGGCTGAGCTACAGGCCAACGTTATCAACCTCGAGAATTTATGCGCCAAGCTAGCCAACGAAATTCAACAGAAGCAGATGCTTATCGCCGACCTCAAACAACGGTTAGACGCAGCTGAGACAAAAGAGAAGTTCCATCGAATCACGCTTCAAGAAGCCGAATTAAAACCAGATCAGACCGTTAAAGAACTAAAAAAATACTTAACAGCCCTTCAAGATCAAATGACGAGCATCTTGGGCGAACAAGAAGCGGCTAGAAGGGAAATGGCGGTTTCCCAGAAGCGCATCTCAAGCCTGAAAGCTGAAAACAAATGTCCCGTGTGCCTTCAAAGTCTTTCAGGAGACTATAAGGAGAACCTCCTCGGACAGCTTCGTCGAGAAAACGCTGAACGTGAAAGCAGGCTGGTTGAACTTCAAAAAAAACTTGAAGAACTGAAAAAGCTTAGCGGCACAGTTGACCGAGCTTTCTCAGAACTGCAACGAATTAAACCTCAAATTGACGAACTGAAAAGTCGAATCGCGGAAGAAAACAAGAACCTGAATGAAATTTCAGGCGAATTTGAAGCAAAACAAAAACAAGAAAAGCAGTTTCGAGGAAGCCTTAGCGCTATACGTGAAGAAATATCCAAGTTTGACATTGCCGCCCTTGAATCCGCCCGAAAAACTCGCGACGAAAGCTTTGAGCATCTCTCAGACCTTAAGCATAGGCTGGAAGCCACGGAAAAGCGGGAAACTGACATTGGATCAAGGATAGATGAGCTTAAAGAACGCCTAGACCACGCTCAGCAGAAAATTGAGCGCATGGAAAAACTTGGGATGCTTCTTGAAATTATTGACGGAATACGGGGAGCCTACAGGAGCCTACAGCCGAAACTGCGAAGCGAATTCGTTGTTTACTTGGAAAAAATGGTTCAACAGGTCTTAAATGGGCTTGTCGGAACTGAAAGCTATCCGCTCATTGTTAAAATCGACGGCACCTACACGCCTATCATCCGTAGTGAAGAGGGCTACGACCGGGATGTTTCAAACCTTTCAGGAGGGGAGCGGACGCTTCTCGCCTTTGCCTACCGCATCGGACTCGGCCAACTGATTATGCAATCCAAAACCGGTCACGGACTCTATCTCCTGCTTTTAGATGAGCCTACGGAAAGTCTGGGAAGGGAGGACGGATCGGTTGAGCGGTTGGCTGACGCCATTTCCCGGTTAAAAGCCATTGAACAAATTATTGCTGTTACGCACAGTGAAGCGTTCGCAGAAAAAGCGGAGCACGTTATACGTGTAGATAAGGAAGTTGGCGCCAGCAGAGTTTCCATAGAAAGATAAGCCTAAGTGTTATTATCTTACACGCGCAAAAAAGGTTAATTTTTCCGCACTACTTTCACGTTGTAAGTTTTTTCAATCCAATTGAAACAGTCTTCTAAGGTTGCGCCGAAAAACTCCATTTTTCCCTGAGTTTCTTTAAAGCCCCTTCCATAGTCCTTTGTTCTGTTGACATCCACATAATATTGCGCTATTACATAGTGGTGATAGACTTCAAAGACAACTTCAGATTCACCAAGCTTTAGAGTTTCACTTACATAGCGCGGATGCTCAGCTAATTTCGATGCTCTGTTCTCGACAACTAATTCAGTGCGCTTGTCCATCTTTTCTGGCTCTGTTAATATTGAATGATCGCGTTCTTGCACTTCCCCTAATTTCTCCTCCTCTAGCACTTCGTTTCCTCCGGTAAGCTTGAGATCAACACTCTGCGCGCACACAAAATAACCTTTGTTAACATCACAAAATATCCCAGGATACTAAGAAAGCCTCTTTTCGATAAAACGTTGAAATGACCTTTTAGGCATACATGTTTCAAAGCGTAAGGACGGAAATCTAAGTAATTAATTTCGTGTCAATAACAAATTAAGAGTATTAACTAAAACAGCGAAGGTAAGCCTACTGCGGTTCCTTTTCTTTTTTTTTCAGCGTTTTGCTCCGAAACGGACAGCGGAGGCGGCGTGGTTGCCATGGTTTTTCCTATCCAAGCTACCACGAAGAGAAAAGCGAAGACTAGAATCATGATGGGAATAATTAGAGCCCATTCCCACAGCGATATTCCCAATATTTTCCAGTCTCTCGGCGTTAGGAAGAGCCAACAGAAGTATCCCACCATGCCGAGCACACTTAAGACAAAAAGGAGGACACCCCAATTTTTATCACGCACTTGCCTTCCACCTGAACTAAAAGCTTAAGCAGTGTTTCAACTTAAAAGTTTCGAGAATTAGGGTTGGACGATGAAAAAGGAAAAACTGGTCGAAGCAATCGCATCAGCCATAAACAGCCTAGAAAAAGCTGTGAAAGCCCTTGTGGACAAGGATGAAGAAAAGCTTTCAGGTCAACTGTGGCAGGCGTCCTCCGACTCAGAATACGCGCTCTTCCTCTTTTCCCTAATCCAACAAAAGGAACCTGCGAGTTTAGGTTCCTCATGGAAATCGAAAGTACGTTTGAAAAAAGTTGACGTTGAAGCGGCTCTAGCCCTTACCCATGATTTACTTAGAGATGCTCAAGAGAACATTCAAAAAAATGGGTTTCAAGAAGCATATGAGAAAACTTGGATGGCGCGGGGTTACCTCCTCAAAGCCCAGCAGAAGCTTGAGAAAGCGAAAAAGGAGAAAGAAAGGCAGTAAAACCTATTCTGCCTCGAAAATTCGCCTTTCCTTTATTATAAAATCGCTTTCTTTACCGGAGATAACACGGAAACTCTCTTTTAACTCTGCTCTGTGCAGAAATTTTCGGAGGAGCACCCGCAGGTACTTCTTCGCCGGCGGCTTTTCATCCTCCTCACAGCTCAAAACAACTTCGCTGCCGATGGCTTCAACCCTTCCACTCACCTTACCTTTCAATAGCTCCACTAAATCCTTTACTTCGTCATCGTATTTTCCGTGAAGTTCAGACACATCAATTGTAATTTCCGGCATATCTAGACCTTCCTTCTGTCCACGATTTCTAAGGCGCCTGGACCCGTTCCGATAAGAGTCACCGACACACCTATTTCCTTCTCGATGTTTGCGATGAAGCTTTTTGCTTCTTCGGGAAGTTCGTCGTATGATTTGGCTCCTTTACATTCTGGGAACATAATGTCGAGTTTGGTCACAGCAGCCTGCGTAGCGCCGTTCAGCATAACCGCCCTCCTCGCAAGTTCGAAGTTGAAAGGTGCAGCCCTCCTCTTGCGCCCCGTCACCGTGGCAACCTCAGCCCAACCTCTTTTCTCAGCTTCCTCCCACGACAGCTCTTTAGGTAATGGTCCTCCACCAACCCTAGTCACGTAGGCTTTGAACACGACGATGACATCGTTGATTTTTGTGGGTCCAACGCCGACGTCTGAGCATGCGGCTGAGGCGGTTACGTCTTTTGATGTGCAGTAAGGATAGGTTCCGTGGAACAGGGAAAGGTAGGTTCCTTGGGTTCCTTCAATGAGTACGTTTTTTCCTTCATCTATTGCCTTGTTTGTTTCAAGGGGCACATCCGCCAAAAACCGTTTCAGGGCGGGTAAATCCTTAGCGAGCTTTGCTGTTCTTAACACTCTTTCAGCGTTGCACGGTCCTGTGCCTGAACCCGTTGTTTTGATCTTTCCGGCTAGGTGTCCCTTCCTGTCGGCTTCGATGTGTTTAGGTTCGATGATGGCGCATTGGGGGTCCACGCCCACTCTGTTATTGGTTCCCGTTAACTGCAGTTCTTCAAGCAGAACATCTGGGTTGACTAAGACGCCTGGGCCTATTAGCAACCGGCACTTATCGTAAACGAAGGCGCTGGGTAGCATCCGCAGCTTATACTTTTTTCCTTCATGGACTACGGTGTGTCCTGCGTTGGGTCCCACTCCTGCCCTTGCAGTGACTGCGACTTTGTCCTTTAACGCCAAGTAGGATATGATTTTGCCTTTGCCTGTGTCGCCGAAGAAACCGCAAACCACAACTGTGCAAGGCATGTTCCATCCTCCAATCTTTGAGAGAGTGAAGCCTTAAGCCTCTTAAATCTTGTGCACATCTCGTCTAAAACATGGTTTAGGTGTCAGATCGCCCGTCGAGTCTTTCTCACAGCCCCTGAAGGCTCTATGACTCTAGGTCGTCATCATCCAATAAGAACTGAGGAGGAACAGGCTTAAGACCTTTTTGCTGTGCAAATGGTGCCGCGGGCCGGACTTGAACCGGCGACAGCCCGGTATCCGCCATGCAAGTCTTCAGCCGGGTGCTCTCCCAGTCTGAGCTACCGCGGCACGTATGCCAACATTTCATATCTAGCCTATCTTTAAGTTTTTCTTTGTTTTCATCACTGCAAGTAACCGAGCAAGGGAAGTAACGCTAAGATTCCGAGGAGGACGCAGAAAGCCCAGAATCTGATTTTTCGGGCGATTTTCATGAGGACGTGAATTGAAAGTAATCCGAAAAGGAAGGAGAAGGCGAGGCTTGTTAGGGCTTCTAGTAGGCTTATGGTTGGCAGTCCCCCCAGTAACGCCAGCCCGATTTCCGCGATTAGGACGGCGGGTATGCTCATGAGAAACGAAAGCCTCAGGGCTTCTTCGCTGCTGAATTTTCTGAAAATTAGGAAGGAAGTGGTTGTGCCTGAGCGGGATATGCCTGGGATCACGGAGAAACCCTGAGCGACTCCGAGCAGCACTGTGTCCTTCAGGTTCAAGTCAGCGGTTTCTCTTGCACCCCTAACTTTTGCGTATTTTTGCACAAGACCTGTAACTATAAGTGCGACGCCTATTAGGGCGATGAAGGCTTCACCTGTTAGAGGCGCCGTTGTGTGTAGAAGGCGGTACAGAGGATAGCCCACGGCTCCTGTGAGAATTGTTGCGAAGAGCAGAAAGGAAACAAGCCTGTTTTGTTGGTTTGCGTAGCCAAAGCGGTAATCGGGGAGTTTCCTAAGCAAGTTCAGAATGTCGCTTCTGAGATAGAGCGTGACCGCCAGCAGCGTTCCAATGTGTAGAAAAACCGAAAAGTCTAGAACTTGATTTGCGTCAATCTTAAACAGGTACATCATGGCTAAGCTGAGTTGCCCTTGGCTGGAGACAGGGAGCCACTCCAAAATTCCCTGAAGAACTCCGAGGACAACGGCAACCCAACTCATAACCATCAGAACTCGATGTTTGTGTTTAAGCAAAAGAGATGTCATTTTCTTAAATACGTTTTCATTTCCCAGATTTTCCTTTGGTGATACAAGAAATTGGTGGACCGAGCCGGACTTAGTCGAAGTTCAACAAACCCTTACCAGCCAACGGTTTCGCTTTATTCTGATCCGATGAGGATTATTGATACGACTGCTAAGGCGAGGCCGATGTACGCCTTTAAGCCGTAGGATTCTTTGAATAAAATCATTCCAGCAATCACTGTGAAGAAAATCGTCATGGTTGTTATAATTGTCGTCACTCTTCCCAGACTCCCTTTTGATAAGGGTGAGCCCATCAGAAATCTGCCTATGAAAAGAAGAAAAAGACCGAAGAAAATCGCTGGCGTGAAGAGATATTTGATGGACCATTTGACATCAAAGAACTGTTTCAGCTGTATTTCCCCGAATTGTGCTGTTCCATGCTTTAGAAACACGCCACCAACCGCTCCAGCTAGAGAAATTAAAATTATGACCAGCCAACTTAAAACATCCATTTTTCAACACTCCACGACCTGATTACAAGCCATATACGACATAGCCCTTAAGAATGTTCACATTAAAACCGCAAAAATGCATACCTTAAGTTTCGTTGGTGGGCCGGGCCGGACTTGAACCGGCGATCTTCGCCGTGTGAGGGCGACGTCTTAACCGAGCTGGACTACCGGCCCACGCATATGGAGAAAGGCTGTTTCCGTTGTCTTATATTTTTTCTTTTAAAAAACAGTTGCTTTTAACGGGATATTTCCCGTTTCTTCCATCGCAGGTTTTTTCTTCTGCACTTCCGGCATTTGGTGGCTGAGGGGGCGTTCCGCGCTCCGCAGTCTCGGCAAATCTTCATGTAGAGCCTATGTTTTTGAGCAAGAGTTTTCTTTATGGGATCAGTGACAGGCATCCCCTATTCCACCGATTTGCATTTTCAAGATTCACCACGAGCAAATATAGTTTTCTGTCATTTCACAGTTTGAGTGGTAATATATGATTTTATGGTTTGAACACCTTCAACCGAAGCCAAACTCTGAAGAACCTCATCCAGCTTTTTCTGCCCCACGATTATAAGGGCGTCCATGTCACCAGCCACTTGGAAAACCCTCTGAACCGGCAACTCCAATATTTCGCGATATGCCCTCTGCCTTTTCAACGGAGAGACTCTGATGAAGATGAAAGCTGGATTCGCAGAGACCCCGAGCAAAGCTAAGCCTTTTTCGGTTATGACGATGAAGCCTCTGCCCGTTCGGATGCAGCCCTGCTCCTTAAGTTTGCGCAGGTGAACGTTCAGCGCTTGCCGGCTTATTCCGAGCTGGTTTGCCAACTCTGCCTGTTTTGTCTGAACAACGCAGGCGGTTGCTGGTTTACTTCGCGTATACAACAAGTAAAGCAGCTTTAAGGGGCGTCCGGTTAAAACTTCCTTGTTCACAAGATCACCAAAGTTAAAATTACCTAATTCTACATCAAACTGATGGTTTATTAAAGTTTTAGACCCTATAACCGCAACATATTTATTAACCGATAAAAGACCATAGAAAGCTTCGAACAGTAAAAACTAAGGAGTGAGCGGTGAAATGTCAGAGAGCAACTGTGTGTTAATCGGGCGAAAGCCGGTAATGAACTACGTGCTGGCTTGCATAACCCTCTTTCACGGCGGAGCAGAAACCGTGAGCATAAAAGCTCGAGGAAGAGCCATCAGCCGAGCCGTAGACGTGGTTGAAATTGTTAGACGTCGATTCCTACCGGATGTGTCAGTCAAAAACGTGGACATCGGCACAGAACAACTGGCACCCAACGAAGAGGGTGGAAGGCCTACAAACGTCAGCACTATCGAAATCACACTGGCAAAGTAGAACTGCGGCAAACGAAGGCTCCGCTCCCCTCCTTTATTTCGGAGGTTTAAAGGCGAGGTGAAAACGGCGCTATGCAGTTTCTGCCTGAAAAGCGGAATACTGTGTCCAAGTTGCCAAAAAAAACTAAGGTCAGGTGAAGTAAGTGAGGTCGATTTAGAGACCGCACGCATACTTTTATCACTTGAAAGTCTGTACCCCCCGCTCCAAGAAACTTATTTCCACAAGGCAATCGAAGCAAACGGCATTTTAGCCATAGTAGTTGGACAAGGCGACGTAGCCCGCATGCTAAGTTACGGCGGAAAAATCATCAAGAACCTAGGGGAGAAAATGGGCAAAAGAATCCGAGTTTTGGAATATGGAGTGAATGACCGAAAGTTTTTGGAAGATTTGTTCGCGCCTTTAAGCATCATAACTATAAACACGATTTGGCTGCCTGACGGAACCACTGAAACAAGAGTAATTTTGAAGAGAGGAAGACAAAGAGCGCCCCACCTAAACGTAAAGGCATTAAAGGAAATTGCTAAAAGCCTTCGCGGGATAACCCTTAGAGTCGAGTTCGCCAGATGAAAGAAGGGGCCTTCATGAAACTGGATCAAATGGGGGATTGGCGCAGAACCCACTATTCCAGCGAGGTAAAGCCTGAACTGAGCGGAAAAGAAGTCGTTGTTTTAGGTTGGGTTCGAGACATCCGCGATTTAGGCGGCATAAGGTTCGTAATCCTACAGGACAAAGACGGCATAGTTCAGGTAACCATACCAAGAGGCAAAGTTAACAAAGATGTCTTAAAAAAGGCTGATGCGCTGCAGCGGCAGTACAGCGTCGGCGTGAAAGGAACTGTTAAAAAAATGGAAAAAGCGCCCGGAGGAGCCGAAATAATCCCAAGCGAAATTCGAATATTCGCTGTAGCCAAGCATCCGCTGCCACTGGACATAACCGGCAGAATCCCCGCAGACGTTGACGTACGATTAGACGCGCGTGTCATCGACCTCCGCCGAGATCAAAACCAAGCGATCTTCAAAATCCAACACGTGGCACTGGAGACAACACGTAACTTCTTCTCCAGCCGAGGCTTCACAGAAGTGCATACGCCAAAGATCATAGCTTCCGCCACAGAAGGAGGAACCGCGCTCTTTCCAGTAGCCTATTTTGGACGTGAAGCCTTTTTGGCGCAGAGCCCCCAGCTGTATAAGGAACAGTTAGTAATGGATTTCGAGAAGGTCTTTGAAGTAGGCCCGGTTTTTAGAGCTGAAAAGTCCCATACCCGCCGCCACTTAAGCGAGATCATTATGGTTGACATGGAGGAGGCGTACGCAGACGCTGAGGACGTTATGAGGACCCTCGAAGAGTCCATTCGTCACGTTTACGAGGTTGTGAAGGAAAACTGCCGAAAAGAACTGAAAGTTCTGAAGCATAAAATCGAAGCGCCAAAAACGCCTTTTAAACGCCTTACCTACAAGACGGTTCTTCAGGAGCTGAAAAAAGAGGGTGTGGCAATTCCGTGGGGCGCAGATATCCCTACTCAGGAATTCAGAACCTTGGGCAAAATTCATCCTTACTTTTACTTCATAATCGATTGGCCAACCGAATCTAAACCTTTTTACATAAAGCCCCGAGATGATAATCCGAAAATATCTGAAGCCTTCGACCTCATGTGGAGTTGGATAGAAATCGCCTCAGGCGGAACCCGAGTCCACTCGAAGCAAATGTTGATTAAAAGGATGAAGAAGCAGGGACTGAACCCCGAGTCCTTCAAGTATCACCTGAAAGTTTTCGATTACGGTATGCCTCCGCACGCGGGTTGGGCAGTTGGCTTAGCAAGACTGGTGATGGCCCTAACTGGAAAACGCAACATACGCGAAGTGGTGCTGTTTCCAAGAGACCGCTTTAGGCTCACGCCCTGATCCGCCGCACGGTCTACTCACAAAAGAGGAAGTTTACCCGTTATTTTGTCAACCAGCGAAGAGGGCGCGGGACCTATGCCTAAGCAAGTTTTGGTTCCCGGCGGAATTTCCGTTAATCCCCTGTCGGAGATCAACGCGCAGGGCAACTTCGCTGTCTTAGCCTCCTTCTCGAGGGCGACGAGCTCCTGCTCAGAGTTTACCTTCAAGGCGACTTTACATTGGCCCTCGGCAATCCAAGCCCTCCACCAATCCACATGCTTCTTTCTCGCTTTTTCGGCGGCGGAAACCGCGGCGTGACCAGCCTGAGCCGCAATCTTGCCCCTGCTCATTCCTAAGTCGGTTCGTAAAATGATGGCCTGCTTAAATTCAAACTCTGACATAACCATTCAGCAATCCAAATTGTTTCAAATAGATTTAAATGTTGGTTCTGTTGCGGAGCAGAATTTATGATAGAAGTTTTAATGCTTCAACGAGGATTTTTGGGGATGTTTCTAGGGCGGCTTCTTTGTATTTGGGGCTCCACCATTGCATTTGCCACTCTAGGTTGGCTAGGCTGTCGGAAACTCGGAGTAGGCATCCAGCCTGTATCTTCCTAAATTTTGCCACGGCGTAGATGGCTGCTGTTTCCATCTCCACGCCTAACACGCCTTGCCTTTGCAGCCTCTTTACTTGAGACTTCATTTCTCGATAAATGGCGTCAGTGGTCCAAACTTGTCCTGTGAAGAATTTCACTTTAATCTCTTCGCAAGCCTCCTCGAAAACCTTAACAATCTTGAGATCAGCTGTTACCTTCGCTTTTTTAGGCAAATAGTATTGAGATGTCCCTTCCCCTCGGATTGCTTCGGTTGGAATTATGTAGTCTGCCACCTCTATTTTTGGCTGAAATGCTCCCACGGCTCCAGAAGCCAAAATAATTTTAGCCCCGCAGGCGATAAGTTCTTCCATTCGAGCCGCCACGGTGGGAGCCCCCCAGCCGGGGAATACAAGACCTATTTCCTGTTTCTCGACCCGTCCCCTGTAAAGAGGATAGAGGTCGGATGAAAAAAGCCAATTCATAACAGTCGCTTTCGTTATTTCGACGAGCCTCTGAAGTTCCGACTTGTTGTAAACCATCACAACAATTTCAGGGACACGAAACGCTTCAATCGACAACCCACTAGCTCTGGCTTTACCCTCTATAAGAATTTCAGGCGTCGCAATCGGGTAATCCCTCAACACTCCAAACACCAATGTTTTTTACAGGACATAAACTTAAATGTTGATCTGCCTTCGAAGCAGAGTGTTGAGCCGCTATGACTGCTCGGGACATCGTGGTTGTCGGCGCCGGTCCAGCTGGGCTTATCGCTGCCCGAGAAGCCGCAAGGAGAGGCGCAACCGTTACGGTTCTTGAGGAACACGCGGAAATAGGCGTGCCGTGCCACTGCGCAGGCCTGTTAAGCATTAAAGGATTAAAGGATTTAGGCGTGCCTCTGAGCGCCGATTTTATACAGAACCAGCTGAAGGGTGCGCGGTTTTACTCGCCTTCCGGTTTGTCCTTTACGGTTGGAAGGCGGGAAGCCGTGGCTTGCGCGGTTGACCGCAGCATGTTTGACAAGTTTTTGGCTGAACAGGCAACCAACGCGGGAGCCGAAATTAGAACCGAATCACGGGTTGAGAATGTCAGTAGGCGTGATAAACGGATCGCAGTTGAAGACTCTTTAACATCCATAAGTGCGGGGGTGGTAGTAGACGCGGAGGGCGCAGTTTCGCGCTTCGTTGAGACAATGGGTTTGAAGCTTTTGGAGTCCCGCGGGGTTTTACCGGCTCTGCAGTTCAAGTTGGAAGATGTGAACGTGGACCCTGCCTACGCTGAGATTCATGTGGGGAACAAAGTTGCGCCCGGGTTCTTCACTTGGGTAATTCCATTGGGACCTGACTCTGCTAGGGTGGGTTTAGCCTGCAAAGGGGCTAATGTCCGCGAAAAGCTGGAAAGCTTCATCCAAGGCAGATTCGGTAAAGTCAAGCGGACAACTGTCAGTTCAGGCCGCATCATCACCTGTGGTCCCATTCCGAGAACTTATGACGATAATTTTATTGTTGTTGGTGATGCTGCGGGTCAGGTGAAGCCCACAACTGGCGGCGGCGTCATCCTTGGAGGTATGTGCGCGGCTTTTGCTGGAGAGGTCGCGGCGGAATCGGCGAAAAACAGAGACTATGGTGCTGTTTTCTTGGAGAAGTATGAGCGGTTGTGGAAATCGAAGTTAGGTGGAGAATTTAGGACAATGCGTCTGGCGCGACAGGTCGTGAACCGGCTTTCAGATAAGACCGTTGATAAACTCTTCAAGTTTGTCTTGGATAAAAACCTCCAAGAGGAGTTCTCCGTCAAGGGCGACATAGATTTTCAAGGCGGGCTTCTTTCAGCTTTAGTAAAGAAAAGGGACCTCCTGAGGATTCTGTTAACAGCGGCTCCAGACCTTCTGCGGTTTAGGACGAACCTGAGGGGTTATTAAGAAAGATAGCATATATAAGGGAGCGTGGACCATTACTGAACCTCATTTAAGGTGATGTCGTTGAGCAAGGAAGTCAGCGTTTCAATGCCAGTTTGCATGTCATGTAATCGGATTATTCCGCCGGGAACGGAGGCAACCAAGTTTCAATGCCCAAGCTGCGGAGAAATAACAATTTGGCGATGTTCGAGATGTCGGAGCTTTGGGCGGTCTTACCGTTGTCCAAAATGCGGTTTTACTGGTCCATAAGGTGTAGAAAACATGGCAAAAGTTGTAGTTTCCCTCAAAATTCTCCCTTCCGATGTTTCAGTTGACCTTAACGCCTTAAAAACCAAAATAGAGAAAAGCCTACCGAAATACGCTTCAGTTCACAAATTCGCTGAAGACCCCATTGCCTTTGGTCTCGTCGCCTTAATCGCACACATCGTGGTTCCTGAAGAAACCGGCGGCGGCTTAGACGAAATCGAAAAGCTTCTTAAGGGAATGGATGAAATCAGTGAACTAGAAACGCTGATGGTTCGAAGGGTTTAAGCGCCCGATTTAAGATTTATATATGAACGTACTCTTCGAAGATGTAGTGGTGGCGAGAAATTTGGGCGAGGCACAATTAAGAGTCGGAGATGCAAAACAACGCGACGTGTATAGAGGAATAGCACGAATCGATCAGAGAACCATGCAAAAGCTAGGTATCTCTGCAGGCGACGTAATCGAAATCGTCGGAAAACGAACCACATCGGCTATAGCTTGGCCCGCTTATTCTGAAGATCAAAACCGCGGACTCATGAGGATCGATGGATTAACCCGCAAAAACGCCGGGGTGGGAATAAACGAATATGCCATAGTGCGTCCAGCAAAAGTGAAGGACGCAGCAAATATCACCTTAGCACCGGTTGACATGCGGCTAAACATCGATCGGGACTTCACTAAATTTGTGAAAAACAGGCTCATGGAAAGGGCCTTTGTGGAAGGGGACACCACCTTGGTTATGATGTTAGGTCACGCTATACTCTTCACTGTGACAAAAACCCGACCGCGCGGAGTCGTGAGGATAACTTATGAGACGAATATGCAAATCCTGGGTGAACCCCTCCCAGAAGCCGGAGGCTTACCGCGCACCACTTACGAGGACATAGGGGGTCTCCATGAGGAAATTCAGCGAATACGGGAAATGGTGGAACTTCCGATGCGGCATCCCGAACTTTTCCAACGGCTTGGAATAGAACCGCCCAAAGGCGTGTTGCTTCATGGTCCTCCAGGTTGCGGAAAAACGCTGTTAGCGAGGGCGGTGGCAAATGAGTCCGAAGCTAACTTCCTTTCTATAAACGGTCCGGAGATCATGTCTAAGTTTTACGGTGAGTCCGAGGCTAGGCTTCGAGAGATGTTTCAGCAGGCTGAAAAAAATGCACCCAGCATTATTTTCATAGACGAGTTGGACGCCATTGCGCCTAAACGGGAGGAGGTAACCGGGGAAGTTGAGCGGAGGGTGGTTGCCCAACTTCTCGCGTTAATGGATGGACTGACTGGAAGAGGAAACGTGATCGTCGTAGGCGCCACAAACAGGCCGGATGCATTGGATCCTGCGCTTCGCAGGCCGGGAAGGTTCGATAGAGAGATAGAGATCGGGGTGCCTGATAAGAAGGCGCGACATGAGATACTCCAAATTCACACGAGGGGTATGCCCTTAGCTGAAGGTGTAGACCTGAAGAAACTGGTTGCAACATCTCACGGCTACACGGGAGCGGACTTGGCTGCTTTATGTCGTGAAACAGCTATGAAAGCCCTGCGTCGATACTTGCCTGAAATAAACTTGGAGGATGAACGGGTTCCTCCGGATGTCTTGGAGAAAATGGAAGTTCGGATGGAGGATTTCATAAACGCCTACAAGGAGATCACACCCACCGCCATGAGGGAAGTCTACATTGAAATACCTACGGTTCACTGGGATGATATAGGCGGCTTGGAGGAAGTGAAGGAGGAGCTTAGGGAGGCTGTTGAGTGGCCCCTGAAGAACCCTGAGATGTTTAGCCGCATGGGGATAAGACCGCCTAGGGGAATTCTGCTTTTTGGGCCTCCTGGCTGCGGGAAGACGCTGTTGGCGAGGGGTGTGGCGACTGAGAGCGAGGCGAATTTCATTACTATTAAGGGTCCTGAAGTGTTTTCTAAGTGGGTTGGCGAATCTGAGAAGGCTATCCGAGAAGTTTTCAGGAAGGGCAGGATGGCAGCTCCTGCAGTTATCTTCTTTGATGAAGTTGATTCGTTAGTGTCTAGGCGGGGTTTAGGTTACGGCGACAGCGGAGTTTCTGAGCGGGTTATCAGTCAGCTTCTGACTGAGATGGACGGGGTAATATCCCTTGGAGACGTTGTTGTTATGGCTGCAACAAACAGACCGGATATGTTGGATCCCGCGGTTCTCCGCCCGGGAAGATTTGACCGGTTGATTTACGTTCCCCAACCGGATGAGAAATCTAGGCTGAAGATTTTCGAAATTTACACGAAAGACATGCCTTTGATGAAAGATGTGAATTTGCCTCATCTGGCTACCATGACCAAAAACTATTCTGGCGCGGATATTGAGGCCCTCTGCCGAGAGGCGGCTCTAAATGCTCTACGTAAGGATGTGAAAGCCAAGGAAGTCACCCTTGCTGATCTTCAGGAAGCCATGAAGAAGATCGGCCCGAGCATTTCACCGGACATGGAGAGTTGGTACAAGAATTTCATGAGGCAGGTTAGGCAGGTGCAGAAGCCTACTACGCCCGTTGCATAATTTGTTGGAGGTTTGAATTAGTTGGTAGTTAAAACCTGGCATTCTCATCCGCTTTCCACGGCGGTTATGGAAATTCTTGAAAGGAAAGGCCCATTAAAGGATATGGATCTCTATGACTTGCTTAAGAGTAAATATGAGGATTTAGGGTTCGGCGACTTCAACAAGACTTTGATGCGGATGGAGATTGAAGGCAAAGTTTACGTTTCCACGCTTGCTAGGGGAAAGCGGCGGGTTGAGTTGGTGAAAGGCAGATAAACACACTGGTAGTGGTTCTATCCCCTATAGTTTTATTTGAAGCCAAATAGGCTACAAATATGCCTGCCAAGTTTCTAAAGGAGCGAAGGAAGCTAAACGTTTTTTTTCGCGGTCTTGCGCTGGAACTGTTGAAGATAAGACTTATAACTGCGGTTACTTCAGTTGATTTGCAAAGTTGGTGAATGTTCCAGTGCCCAATTGGGGATACTCCGTGACGGATCTGGACCCGGATAGAACCGTGAAAGCCAGCGGACGCGAGCTTAGAGTATCTCCTAAAGCAGCGAGGGAAGTATGCAAGGCGTTAAAGGGGATGAGACTTGACGAAGCTAAGGATTTCCTTGAAGCGGTCGCCGAAAAGAAGAAGGCAGTCCCCTTTCGCAGACACAGGAAGAAAATGGCGCACCGACGGGGGCTTCAAAAAGCCGACGCAGGAAAATATCCGGTTAAAACTGCGCGTAAAATATTGGAGGTTTTGGAGAGCGCTGAAGCCAACGCTGAATACCGAGGATTCGACATAGAAAGGCTGCGGATAATTCACGCATCAGCTTATCCCGGGATGAAAATCCGAAAGTACATTCCACGAGCTTTCGGGCGGATGACCCCGTATTTTAACACGCTTTGTCATGTGGAAGTGGTTCTGGAGCAGATGGAGGAGACTTGATGTCGGTTGTCAAGCATTTTGTAGACGAATCCGTGAAAAAAGTTGCAATCGACGAATTTTTACGGAATGAACTTGAAAGAGCAGGATACGGCGGCGTAGAAATCACGAAAACTCCCATGGGCACTCACCTAGTGGTTTACGCTATGCGCCCGGGTTTAGTTATTGGGCGAGGCGGGGAAACAATTAAGGGCTTAGCGAGGGAGCTTGAAGAAAAGTTTCAGATGGCTAACCCGCAAATTTCCGTCGCCGAAATCGAGATTCCTGAACTTAACGCTTATATTGTAGCGTCCCGTGTTGCCTCAGCCCTAAGGCGAGGCATACACTTCAGAAGATCTGCTTATTGGGCTTTAAACCGCGTCATGGAGGCTGGAGCCTTAGGCGCAGAAATTGTTATAAGCGGAAAACTCCGCACAGATCGATCTCGGTACGAAAAATTTAGTGCAGGTTACTTACCCAAAAGTGGGAATCCGGCGCTGACACATGTACGAACAGCCGCTTTACACGTTCAGTTGAAACCGGGAATCTTAGGCGTGAAGGTGCGAATCATGCCCTCTGGAGCAGAGTTTCCCGACAAAATTTCAATAATAGAGGAAGCCCTACCGGAAGAAGAGGTTGAAGAAATCAAAGCGGAAGAACTGGTTGAGGAAAAAGAAGAGCCCGTTAAAGCTGAGGCAGGGGAGAAAAGAGAACCAGAGAAGCCAGAAAAACCAAAAGAAACCACAAAAAAGAAAGCTGAAGCTAAGAAGAAAAAAGTGACAAAAAAAGAGAAAACGAAGCCAGCGACGAAGAGCAAGAAAGCAGTGAAAACAAAGAAAGCGAAGAAGGGAGCTAAAGAATAACATGCCGATTCTAAGGGTGAAACACATCCGAGAAATGTCAGCTGAAGAACGTGAGAAAAACCTCGTTGAGCTTAGGGCTGAACTCATGAGGCTGAAAACAATGGTTGAGGCAGGCGGCGCAGTTGAAAACTTCGCTCGAATCAGGGAGATCCGCAGAACAATCGCCAGAATCCTCACCATAGAAAACGAAAAGAAACGGGCTGAAAGGGAAGAGAAGCCATGAAAGTCACACCTGCCATAGTTCAACACGAGTTCATCGGGCTTAACGCCGAAGTCGTGAGCAGCCCGCAGTCCAGTTACGTGGGCATAAAGGGCCGAGTGGTTGATGAAACCCGCAACACGCTTGTAATACTTCACAAAAACGAAAAGAAAACCGTGATTAAAGAAACGGCGGTTTTTCACTTCACCATGCCGGACGGAACGGTTGTAGAAATAGACGGAAAAACCATTGTTGGAAAACCGGAAGATCGAATTAAAAAGCGGATCAGAAGGCGGTGGTAGCCGTGGCGCTCTCAATAAAAAAACCAAAGAAAACCTGTGACGACCAAGACTGTCCCTTCCATGGAAAACTCTCGATCAGGGGGCGCGTAACGGAAGGAACCGTCATCAGCGCCAAAATGGACAAAACTGTTGTTGTACGCCGTGACTACCTAAATTACGTGCCGAAATACAAACGATACGAAAGGAGACACAGTCATATACCTGCGCACAGTCCACCGTGCATAGACGCTAAAGAAGGAGACTGGGTGAAAATAGCGGAGTGCCGCCCAATAAGTAAAACCGTTTCCTTCGTGGTTGTTGAAAGACTGGAGGAAACAAGAAGTGGCGGCTAGGGCAAAAGCCAGAACACGGGCATTAATCGCGAAGGGAGCCATCAGCCAGAGGCAGAAGATTTCCAGAGGCTTACTGGCAGGCTCACTTATCAAATGCGCAGACAACACCGGAGCCAGAGAACTGAGAGTAATCCAAGTTATAGGGTATAAGGGGCGGTTAAGACGCGTTCCCTCCGCAGCCGTCGGAGACATGGTTGTAGTTTCGGTGAGGAAGGGAACGCCCGACATGAGAAAAAAACTCTTTAGGGCAATCATAGTCCGCCAGAGAAAAACTTTCAGACGGTCAAACGGAGTCTGGGTGCAGTTCGAAGACAACGCAGCAGTCATAATCACCCCTGAAGGCGAAATGCAAGGCTCAGAAATCCGAGGACCTGTGGCTAAAGAGGCGGCTGAACGGTGGCCCAGAATAGCTAACGCCGCAAGCATAATCGTATAGAAGGCGAAAGCAGTGAAAACCACAAAACCGCGGAAACAAAGAAAAAACCTGTATCAAGCCCCACACCATAAACGACGGAAACGGTTTTCCGCACCGCTCTCCGCTGAGTTAAAAGCATCCCAAAACACCCGGTCAGTACCGGTTATAACGGGCGATGCCGTCCGGATTATGAGAGGAGATCACAGAGGATTCGAAGGCAAAGTCTCCAGAGTTGACCGAAAAAAATACAGAATATTCGTGGAAGGAGTTACAAGAGAGAAAGTTGACGGAACCTCCTTACCGGTTCCGATTCATCCGTCTAAGGTTATGATCACCCGCCTTAAACTTGACGACAAAAGGCGTAAGGAAATCCTGAAACGCAGAGGCGCTGTTGAAGAAGCCGAGTTGCCTAAAGAAGAAGTAAAACCGAAGGCGCCTGCAAAGAAGAAGCGTAAAACAAGAAAGAAAAAACGTAAAGTTGCTGAAAAGACTGGAGGATCCTAAATTTGGGGAAGAAAGGCGAGAAGAAACATCTTAAACGGAAACCAGCGCCAAAGTTCTGGCCCATCCACAGAAAAGAAAAAATCTGGACCGTTAAACCCAAGCCTGGTCCTCACCCAATTTCAAACTGCATACCGCTCTTGCTTCTCATTCGAGAAACATTAGGCTTCGCAAAAACCCGAAAAGAAGCAAGAACAATAATTTCTCAAGAAAAAATAATGGTTGACGGAAAAATCCGAAGGGAGGAACTGTTTCCGGTCGGCTTAATGGACGTTGTCTCTATACCTGACCTCAAAAAAACATATCGCGTTCTCACCTCAGAAAAGGGGCTGGTTCTCCACCCGGTTGAGAAGGAGGAGGCAGAAATCAAGCTCTGCCGAATTGAAAACAAAAATTTCGTCAACGGAGGACAACTACAACTTAACCTTCACGATGGAAGAAACGTGATGGTTCAGGTCAAAGACCCTGCAAAACCTGAAGAGGACATTTACAAAACGCTTGATACGCTGAAGATAAACATCCCCGCACAGGAAATCGCTGGACACATAAAGTTAGCCAAAGGCGCACAGGTCATGATTATTGGAGGAAAAAACGTAGGTAAATACGGCAAAATTGTCACCACCGAGGAGAAGACGAATCAAGAACACAGAAACTCTCTTGTTACGGTTGAAGACGCCGATGGAAAACGCTTTCAAACGATCATGGACTTAATCTTCGTGGTCGGCGACACAAAACCAGCCATATCCTTAACAAAGGAGACTAGCTAAATTGTCCGAAAAGGAACCCGTTAAAAAACAAGCAGAAAACCCGATGGTTAAGCCCAAAATTGAAAAAGTAACCGTTAACATTTCTGTCGGACAGTCCGGAGCTCCACTAGAAAAAGCTGTAAAAGTCCTCGAACAGCTCACTGGACAAAGACCGTGCATGCGAAAGGCCAAAAAAACCGTGAGAGACTTCGGCATAAGAAAAGGCGAACACATCGCATGCCTTGTAACGCTGAGAGGAGAGAAGGCGAAATCTTTCCTTGAAAAAGTCTTCCCAGTCATCGACAACACGCTTTCAAGAGGCTGCTTCGACAATCAAGGCAACTTTGCTTTCGGCATTAAAGAACACATAGAAATACCCGGCACAAAATACGTACCGGAACTCGGCATATACGGCATGGACATTGCAATCAGTCTAGGCAAACCCGGATACCACGTCAAGCGCCGCCGCCGCGCCAAATCCAAAGTTGGGCTGAGACAAATCTTGACACGCGATGAAGCAATGTCGTTTATCAAAGACGAATTTAGGATTGAAATCACAGGGTGAACTTAATGGTTAAACAGAGACCTAAAAAAGAGCGTAAATACGGCAAAGGCAGTCGACCGTGTAGACGATGCGGATCCTACGGCCCAGTCATCCGCCGATACGGATTGTACCTGTGTCGTCAATGCTTTAGGGAGATGGCTGAAAGACTAGGGTTTAAGAAATACCAGTAGGGGAGGATTGACGGTTTTGACAATGATGGATACACTTTCAAACGGGTTGACAACCATCATGAACAACACGATGCGGAACAAACGCGAATGCGTAATCAGCCCAGCCTCTAAGCTTTTAGGCCAAGTTTTAAGGGTGATGCAACTGAGCGGTTACGTAGGCGAATTCGAATTTATAGACGACGGCCGCTCCGGAAAATTCAGAGTCCAACTTCTCGGGCGCATAAACAAATGCGGCGCCGTGAAACCTCGCTATCCAGTCAAAATAAACGAAATTGAAACTTGGGAGAAACGCTTCCTTCCGTCTAGGGATGTCGGCGTTCTGGTGGTTTCCACACCTCAAGGGATAATCTCCCACCGGGAGGCAGAGGCTAAAAAGGTCGGCGGGCGGCTTTTAGCGTTTGTTTATTAGAGGTAGTCGAGAAAATGCGTGACGTTGAGGCGGTCAGCTCGGTTGAAGTTCCGGAAAATGTGAAGATTCAAGTAGAGGGAAGAGTGGTCACAGTTGACGGGGAGAAGGGAACCTTAGTGCTAAACTTTTCTCACGCCCCAGTCTCCATTCAACTTGTAGGCAACGAGGTTAAGGTTCAAGCAAATTGGCCTCGGAAAAAAGAGGCAGCAGTAGTTAGAACTATCTGCTCCCACATACAGAACATGATAACCGGAGTGACCAAAGGCTTCACGTACAAAATGAAAATCGTGTTCTCCCATTTTCCCATTTCTGTTAAGGTTCAAGGGAAAAAAGTGTTGATAGAAAACTTCATCGGAGAACGAAGCGCCCGCACGGCTAAGATCATGGGTGACGTTAAGGTTACCCCGAAAGGCGATGACGTAATTGTGCAGGGAATAAACATTGAAGAAGTCAGTCAAACCGCCGCAAACATCCAAAACGCAACGAAGATCAAAAGCAAGGACCCCCGTAAGTTCCTTGACGGAATCTACGTTCAAGAGCGGAAAGAGGGGATGGAATGACAAAGAAAGAGGAAACACGAAAAAAGCAGGCTCAAGAAAGCTTGTTGAAGTCACGGGAGCGCGTTAAAGGAAATAAGCCTAAGTTTAGGCGGCAGGAAAGTTGGCGGTATAAACGGCTGAAAGAAAATTGGAGAAGAGCCCGCGGCATAGACAACAAAATGCGGAAGAGAATAAAGGGGTGGCCTAAATCTCCGCGGGTGGGTTATCGGGGTCCTAAAGAGGCGAGGGAGCTTCATCCTTCTGGATACATGGAGGTTTTGGTCCATAACGTAGATGAAGTTGAGAATGTTGATCCTGAAACTCAGGCAGTTCGGATCGCCCACACAGTCGGCGCAAGGAAGCGAGTTGAAATCACCGCCAGATGCCATGAAAGGGAGATTTACATCTTAAATCCAAGAGAAGAGGAAATAGAAGCTGAGGAGCTTGAGGCCGAAGCTAAAGAATCCGCTGGCGAGCCTGCACAAGAAGGAAGCGGGGAGAAATGAGTCTCAGAAGTCAACGCCGCTTAGCCGCAGAGATGCTTAAGGTCGGTGAAACCCGAGTTTGGATCGACCCTGACCGACTGTACGAGGTTGAAGCTGCCATAACCCGAGAGGAAGTTAGAAGGCTGATTCACGAGGGCGTCATTAAGGCATTGCCGGAAAAGGGAGTCAGCCGCGCCCGCGCCCGAGTTTTGCATGAAAAGAAAAAGAAGGGCTTGAGGAGGGGCCCAGGACGAAAAAAAGGTTCGGCTCGAGCAAAGATCTCTAAAAAGCAGGCTTGGATGACGAAAATCCGCGCGCTGAGAAGGAAACTGCGGGAAATGAAGGCACGTCGAGAAATAGCGGAGGGGGACTACCGCAAACTCTACGTTTTGGCTGGAAGCGGAACCTTTGAATCAATAGCTGACATGGAACGCTACATTAAGGCGCAGGGATTGTGGAGGAAGCGCTGAATCAAGTAGTCCTCTCTCCCTATGTTGCGGTTATGGTTGTTTGAGATTTTCTATAGGTTAGATTTGAGAAGCAGCACATTTGCGTTCACGTGTGTGTTTTATACGCTTTTATTACTTCATAAAAACATATAGTTTAAATACGTAATTGTGTTTCAGTTTACATAATCACGTAATTGTTTGCGTGAGGGGGAGGACGCTTCAAGCTACCACGCTGAGGTGGTCACCGGAAAGAAAGTTTGAAGTAGTCGTAAGTGAGGGAGGACGTGTTAGAGGCAGTTAATCGAGAGCGGAGGAGAACTAGAATAGATATCCTAGCCACGATTCTGAGTGCCGCCCTTAATGACAAACTAAAAACTCGCATCATGTTCAAAGCATCGCTGAACTACAATCAAGCTGAGAAATATTTTGACTTTTTAATAAAGGCAGGGTTGTTACGAAAAGGCATGTCTGGTAAGCGCGCTTCTTATAAAACAACGGACAAAGGCGCGGAGTTTATTGCAAAGTACAAAGCGCTAAAAGAACTGATTGAAGACTAAATGGTTTAGATGTTTCCCGCTTCTATTTTTAGGAAGATTTTTTATTGCAATAGAATTAAGAGGTGTTTCAACTGATTTCTTCTTTCTTAGACGCCCTTTTTTCCGTCAAGCTCATTTAGATGCTTCGCCACAGCACCGGATACGAATACGCTGATCTTTCCAAAGTATTTTAGACCATAAGTTTTCACGAGATGTTCTCGCAGTCTCGTCTCGAGCTTGTCCGGCATCACAACCGTCAATCTTCCCATAAACCTCCCTCCCCTCAAATGTTTTCTAACTATTGTGCGGAATGAGTATTTAAGCAATGCGCATTACGTATCTCATTTTATGCACAAAAATTAATTTCTTTGCTGGCAAACGGTATGCAGTAAATAATCATGCTAAAGGAAAAGCTGTTATGTTGTTAAAGAGCCGAGAAACTTTATAAGGGCGATCCTATGGAAGCATATCGGAATGCAGAAACGCTGATGCATCAACTGGTTTATGGAGGAAGACATGATGGCTACAGGACCCAGTTACCGTGTTCCCTTCCGGAGGCGAAAGGAGGGAAAAACTGACTATCAACTGAGGAAAGGCTTAATTTTGTCTAGACTGCCCCGACTTGTAGTTCGAGGCACCTCAAGATATGTGACTGCCCAGATGGTTAAAGCCGAAGTTAAAGGCGACAAAGTCATCGTTTCCGCTAGTTCTAAGGAATTGGCAAAAACTTATGGTTGGAAAGGCGCGTGTGGAAACATTCCTGCGGCTTACTTAACTGGGCTCTTATGCGGTTATAGGGCGGTTGCCAAAAGGGTGAAAAAGGCTGCTTTAGACATAGGGTTGCAGGCGCCTTCCCGAGGCTCAAGAGTCTTCGCTGCGATGAAAGGAGTTATTGATGCTGGCGTTGAGGTTCCACACAGGGAAGAGGTTTTGCCTAAAGCACCTAGAATAAGCGGGCAGCACATAGCTGATTACGCGAAACAGTTGGCGGCAAACCCAGAAGCCTATCAGGCACAGTTCTCCGAGTATTTGTCGAAGAAGATGAACCCTGAAAAGGTTCCGGAACACTTTTCCCAGATAAAAGAAAAAATCAGTTCCAACTTTAAGGGCTGAAACAAAGCGAAGCTCAGCAAGTTTCTTAACTGATTTCTGCAGTAACGGTATGCCTAGAGCTGAGAACCTTGAAGTTGACTGTGAAGTGGGCTAGCGGAGTGGCTGTTGAATACGGCGAAACTAAAGCGATTTTTGACCCGCAAACCAACAAGACTGCCTATCCGCATGTTTTCATAACCCACGCCCACTGGGACCACGCTAAAGGTTTCAGCTTTCAACATCAAACGAAGTTCTCAACCGAGGAAACCTATGAACTTGTGAAAACCAGAAAGAGAGGTAAAATCAGCAACTGGAATCAAGTTCAGTACGGGCGGAAAGTTAAAATCGGCGACCTTGAAGTCAAACCCCACAACGCCGGGCACATCCTCGGCTCAACTCAATACGAAGTCACCTCACCCGAAGGCAACCTCATCTACACAGGCGACTTCAACTTCAAGGACACGCTCACCACGAAGGCGGCTGAAGCCCGCCCATGCGACATCCTCGTCATGGAAACCACCTTTGGCGCACCTGGATTCACCTTTCCATCCGAAGAAAAGATTTCTACGGAAATTGTCAAATGGGCAGTTGACGTAATTAAACACGGGAAAACACCGGTTTTTCAGGCTGATTCCGTAGGGAACGCGCAGGAACTTATTCAGATTTTCAATAAGTTGACGACGCTTCCGGTGGCAACCCACTACAGCGTCACCCGGATAAACAAAATCTACGAATCGTATGGGCATGCTTTGAAGTACATAGACGGCGGAGATGGCGAAGAAACAGAATCGGCAGCATCCAACAAACGCGTATTCGTTGCTCCAAAACGCTTTAGGCATTCAGAGAACTCGGACCACAGTTTTGCGTATGTTTCAGGTTGGGCTTCGCAGCTGAAAGGTGAAAGGGAACCGTTTCTACTAAGCGACCATGCGGACTTCAATCAACTTCTACAATTCGTTGAAGAGTGTAAACCGAAACTGGTTCTCACTTGTCACGGCGGAAGATTCAACGAAGTCTTCGCACGGTATGTAACTAAGAAACTCGGAATTGAAGCGCGTCCTCTGAAGCTTATATCCACCACGCTGATGCCCTATTGCCTTTAGATTGCCAGCCTAAAGCTTGGACTTCTTTATCTTCAGGAGCTCCCGATAGTATTCGCCAGTTTCAATTTTTTCGTAGATGCTTTTAAGCACTTTATGAACGCCTAGGAAGTAATCTTTGTCTTTCTCCTTCAACTGGCGCCTTTCAACTTCAAGGCTTCTAGCCCGTATGCCGAGACCTGCGTCCCTAAGTGTGTAGTACAGTACCCTATGTTCAACCTCCGCCAAATGCGCGTAAACCTCCTCTGCCAGTTTGATCAGACCGTCGCCGGTGTTCTTCAAGTTAGCAACATCCCACGACAGCATGTAAGCTTCGTTCTTAGATAGAATCACTCGTAATCTGGCTTGGATGAGGTTGAGCAGAGGTTCAAACTTTTCCATCATCAATTCCAACCTTTAACTCTAATTCACCATGCTTTAAGCCTTACAGTATTTTTCTGTTTCACTCAAAATATGAAACATTTCAAACTGAGAAACGTATATAAAGCTAAAGTCTCTATCTGGTTGAACCGTTCAGTTACGAGTTGAGAAAGTTTGAGAAACATCGGGGCGCTGTTAGATTCAAAAACGCAGGGAGGTTCTCCCCATTTCACGAGGTAGAAGAAGGACCTCCGCTGAAGAGAGAGTCGAGGAGTGGACGCCCCGTACAAGGCTTGGAAAGATGATCCTCGAGGGGCACATCTCATCTATTGAAGAAGTATTCACAGAAGGGCTGAAGATAAAGGAGCCCGAAATAGCCGATGTCCTCCTTCCGGATTTGGAAGAAGAAGTAATCAATGTAAATTTGGTGCAGAAGCAAACGGACGCTGGTGAAAAATCAAGGTTTAAAGCCATAGTGGCTGTCGGAAACCGCAACGGCTACTTAGGTTTGGGTTCAGGCAAATCTCGGCAGGTTCGTAACGCCATCGAAAAGGCTGCCGTTGACGCACGCTTAAATATTACCCTCATCCGTCGAGGATGTGGAAGCTGGGAATGTGGATGCGGTAAGCCGCACTCCCTTCCTTTTCAGGTTCAAGGTAAATGCGGCGGAGTTTCCGTTGTTCTCGTCCCGGGTCCTCGAGGTTTAGGCATTGTGGCAAGCGAAATAGCTAAGGTTATCCTCGGTCTTGCCGGAGTCAAGGACTGCTGGACGAGAAGTTACGGCGACACCAGAACTATTCCTTCCTTCGCTTACGCTATTTTTGACGCACTTACAAAAACCTACCGCCTTGTCACTCCTAAAGACTGGGTGAAGTGACATGGCAAAACAAGAGGGGAAGTGCCTCGCGGTTGTCCGGGTTCGCGGAATAAGCGACATTTTCAGAGAAATAAAAGACACATTGAAAATTCTTCACTTGACGCGGAACTGCCACGCTACGTTAATTGACAACCGCCCATCCTACATCGGCATGCTGAAAAAAGTTAAAGACTACGTGGCTTGGGGCGAAGTCTCCAAAGAAACCATAGCACTTCTTCTCAGAGAAAGAGGCAAAATTGTGGGCGACAAAAAGTTAAACGATGAATATGCGAAGAAAATTGGATATAAATCATTGGACGACCTTGCAGAAGCTCTATATAACCTAAAAGCAGAATACCCCGGTCTTCCCGGCGTAAAACCCATCTTTCGCCTCCACCCGCCTAAGAAAGGATTCAAAGGCAAAGTGAAAAAAAGCTATGCGGCTGGCGGAGTCACTGGATATAGGGGAGAGGCAATAAACACCCTCATAGAAAGCATGACCTAGCTTTCCTTAACCGCTAACTAACCGATGCCCTCGCCTAACGATAAATTTATACTAATCATCTTATACACGGTGTCTCAGAAAAGAGGAATGCCCAGTTGCCTGAATGGTGGCGGAAAAAACGAGAAAAACGTCCTCACCCGTGGTTCGACATCTTCGAGGACTTTGACAGGTTTGAGGAAATGATAGATGAAATGATGCGCCGCGCCTTCGAAACAATCTCAGAAGAGGAAAAAGCCTTCAAGCCCTACGTCTTCGGTTTCTCCATGACCGTTGGACCTGACGGAAAACCAGTTTTCCGCGAATTTGGAAACGTTCGATCAGGTCGCTTCGGACCCCAAATTCGAGATGAACGAGAGCCCCTCGTTGACGTTATGGAAGAGAGAGAAGACATCGTCGTCTTGGCTGAACTTCCAGGCGTGGAGAAGAACGACGTAAACATCCGTACAACGGAGGACCACCTAACTATTTCTGTGGACACCGCCGACCGGAAATACCATAAGGAACTTGCATTTCCAGCAAAAGTTGATCCTAAATCCTCTCGGGCTTCGTACAAAAACGGCGTCCTTGAAGTTCGTTTGAAAAAGCTCGGAGTTGAAACGGTTAAAGAAGAAAAAATCCATATAGAATAAATAGAACCTCACAAACGTTAAGACAACTTCAGGAGGACAACCCATGCCCCACAAGCTCAGAAAAATGCGGAAGCACCGCGGCTCCAGAACTCACGGTTACGGCCAAGTGGGTCAACACCGAAAGCGAGGGACAAAGGGACACCGAAAGCCAGGCCGCCACAAGCACGGATGGACCTACACAGTGAAGTATGAGCCTGACTACTTCGGGAAAAAGGGTTTTACCCCGCGAGGTTTAAGCAGGAAAACTGACGTCATCAACGTTGGAGAACTCGGTGAGCTAGCTGAAAAAGTCTCCGCGAAAAAGAGGGAAGGGAAGGTGCTGTTAGACCTTGAAAAATTGGGGTACGACAAACTTTTGGGAATGGGCAGAATAACCAAACCTATAATGGTTAAGGTTGCATCTTTCTCTGAAACCGCGGCTAAAAAAATAGAGGAAGCTGGAGGGCAGATTCTTAAGGAACCCCCTAAAGAATAACATGAGAGCGTTAATGAAAAGGTGCCTGAGGGAAGCCTGTGGCTGGTAGATTCCTCCGACTGTTTAAGCCCCTTTCGCGGTTTTTGCCTGAGGTCAGCTCACCTGAGCGGGGAGTGAGGTTTAACGAGAAGCTGTTCTGGACAGGCATAGCGCTTGCCTTATACCTCATCATGGCTGAAGTGCCTCTCTACGGTATGGGAGCGCCGGGCGGACCAACGTTCAACCCCATTCAAATAATTTTCGCCTCTAACCAAAATTCGCTGATGGCACTGGGAATAGGCCCAATCGTGACCGCGGGGATAATCCTGCAACTTCTCGCCGGATCGGGCATAATCGGCTTTGAGGCTTCAAACCCGGATGATCGAGGGCTCTTCACTAGCGCCAGCAAATTTTTTTCCATAGTCATGACCGGTATTCAGGCTTCAGCGTATCTTCTCGGCGGGTTCTTCGGCACTAGCGTGCAGCCCGGTGTATCAATTATCATATTTATAGAACTCATGGTTGCCGGGTTAATACTCATGCTCTTAGATGAGATGGTACAAAAGGGCTGGGGAATTGGAAGCGGGATCAGCCTTTTCATATTAGCAGGTGTAGCCAAAAGCATCGTATGGGACAGCATATCAACATGGGGACCCATGCAAGACGGAAAATATTATGGCGCCTTGGTGGCGTATGCTCAAACCGCCCTTAACGGCGAGCCTTTGTTAAGCAACTTCTTCATAAGAAGCGGCTTCAATGCAGAGGGGGTATTGGAAAAATTTCCGTACTTGCCTAATATGTTGGGTTTCGTAGCCACAATAGCGGTCTTCATTGTTGTAATTTACGCGGAGGGGGTCAGGGTGGAGCTCCCTGTTTCCTACGCTGGCTACCGTGGGTTCCGTGGCAGATATCCCATTAAGCTTCTTTACGTTTCTAACCTGCCCGTGATCTTCGCTTCCGCGCTGTTCGCAAACGTATATTTCATTTCCCAACTCCTCTGGAGCAAATTCGAAGGTAACTTCTGGGTTGGACTCCTAGGCACATACACGGTCACCCAAGATACAGGACAATATGTAACTACGGGCGGTCTCGCCTATTATATGACGCCACCTAGAAACTTATTCGATGTCACGAACAGTCCATTGCAAGCTACAGTGTACACCGTGATCATGGTCGCTTTCTGCATTGTCTTCTCGCTCACATGGCTTGAGGTGGGAGGTTTAGATCCTAGAACGGTTGCTGGACAGCTCGTCAGCGCAGGCATGCAGATTCCGGGGTTCCGAAGGTCAGAAAAAGCCATTGAAATGATTCTGAAGCGTTATATTCCGGCGGTTACGATACTTGGTGGTGCCTTAGTTGGGTTAATAGCTGCTGTCGCCAACTTCTTCGGCGTTTTCGGAACAGGCATGGGTGTACTCCTGAGCGTAGGAATCCTGTATCAATACTATCAACTTCTCATGCAGGAACGCATTGTGGACATGTATCCCGCCATGCGCCACATACTAGGAGGATAATCATCAAATTAGGTGAATTATAATTGACAGATTTCAACTGGTTGGGAAATCCGCCTTACGCAACATTCATCATCCTCGGCGTATCACTGTTGCTCTCATTCACCATAACCTTCATCAACAGCCGCTTCACAAGCAAGGAAAAAAGGGAACAACTCAAAAAATGGAACAAAGAAATCCGAGAGTGGACATCTGAATCCTTAAAGGCGAAACGAACAGGCGACAAAAAACTCCTCAAAAAAATCCAAAAACAAGAAAAAAGAATCAAACAGATCCAATCCAAAGTGGCCAAGCAGTCGCTTAGCTCGTTTAAATTGATGCCCATCAGCATAGGTCTCTTCCTCCTATTTTGGCTGGGCTTAACCGGCACGCTTACAATACCCTTCACTCCGATAAGCCACAATTTTTTCGAAACCCCCTTTACTGTGCTCCCCGGCGACGTGCCAAAACCTGTTGCTTTTCTCCCTTGGTTCGGGGACCCTATTCCACTGCTTCTATTTCATTGGTATCTGATATGCTCCATCGCCGCTGGAGCCCTCTTTTCCCGCCTGTTCGGCTTAGGAATGGGGATGTCTGAGTAAATGCCTAAGCCTTCATTTCGATCGAGGGGCATGAAGCGCCGAGATGTTCGATTACCTGGTGGGCGTTCTAAAAGGCATTTCAAACGGGGAAAATATGGTTCTCCGCGTTGCGGCGGGTGCGGTCGACAGCTTTCCGGTGTTCCAAACCTGATTCCATCCAGCCTCAGTAAACTTAAGGCTAGTCAAAGGAAGCCTGAACGGTTGTATGGCGGTCAGTTGTGCTCCGATTGCCTCCGGGAAATGTTGAAAACAGCGGCGAGGAGAATTTGACATGCCTGAAAAAGAGAGGGAAAAGGCTGTAATATGCGTCTGCGGAATGGCTGGAAGCGGGAAAAGCACATTGGCTAAGAGGCTGGCTAGAAAATACGGACTAAAATATCTGTCGGGAGGCGACGCGTTAAAAGCTTTGGCTGTTGAGGCTGGACGTAAACTGGGTGGAGTAGACTGGTGGGAAACCGAAGAAGGAAAAAAGTTTCTTCAGCAGAGAAAGCAGAATCTTGATTTTGACAAGAGGGTGGATGAAAAACTTTTGGAGTGGGCGGAGAAAGGAGACGTAGTTCTCGACAGTTGGACCATGCCTTGGCTGCTGAAGGAAGGCTTTAAAATTTGGCTGGAGGTCTCGCCTGAGGAGAGAGCAAAACGCATTGCAAGAAGAGACCGCTTAAGCCCTGAAGAAGCCCTCAGATCATTAAAGGAGAGGGATGTGAAAACCAGTAAGATATACGAAAGCCTCTACGGATTCAAACTTGGGGAAGACTTTTCGCCGTTCAGCCTTGTTCTTGACACAAATGATTTAGAGGCCCATGAAGTTTTTCGAGTTATCCGCATGGTGTTAGACCGTCTCTACTTTGAGGTGCGGTAAACTCGTTTCATTTTTCAGACTTGATTGACGCGCATCAGTAAAATATAAAGATAGGCGTGTCTAGTCTAGTAAGAGTCGGGAGGTTAATAGAGTTTGCCTGCAGTTGAAGTTGGTCGAGTATGCGTGAAAGTTGTAGGTCGGGAGGCTGGAAGAAAATGCGT
>Ga0209636_10000442_pt1 | contig 40059 bp, 35 predicted proteins | sample DeeMarSWOR152_54_FD_187464 | JGI IMG/M metagenome (GOLD analysis project Ga0209636, IMG submission 187464) | Marine sediment microbial communities from White Oak River estuary, North Carolina - WOR-1-52-54 (SPAdes) (version 2) | ecosystem: Environmental > Aquatic > Marine > Intertidal zone >... | reverse complement strand
CTGGTTCAACTGTTAAGAGTCCCGAATACTGCCAGGGTTGAATGATATCCAAAGCTTCATAAAACCCAAAGGGTGCCCCGGTCAACATCCACGTGTCACCTTGGAGCTGCCCTCGTAGATGTATATTGGTAATCTTTTTGGTTACTGACTCAAACCTGTCAAGTTCATCGTACATGGCAGCCCACCGTAAATCTAATGTTACCCATTCAAATTCTTTTACTAAATCAAAAGGGGTAACACCTTCTAAGTGTGTGGGAACATTCTCTACAGATGCTGTAACAGGGTATTGGGGTGCAATAGTATGCAAGACCTCCTGCAGAAAACCTACATTAAATTGTGATTTCCAGGTGTCCCACAAATGGAACACGCACACACCCGCACCCACTTTTTCAGCAAGAGACAGCGATTCATGAATCAATCTCTTCCCCTTGGTAATGTCCTGTTCTCGGTTACTGCACAAATAGATCCCAACATCCCTGTTAGCATGAATGGACAAAATAGGTAACCCCTCAAGGAGAGCTGCAGCCTCTTCAACAGTGTATTTTGGGCTTCTCTTCCATGCTGTATAACGGTTGCCGCTGACATCATCTTTGGGTGGGTTCTCTTTGTTCCATTCTGCCAGGTTTTGCACCTCAAAGCCGTCAACTGCAGATTCATGCAGAAGGCGGTTCATCACTGTGACAGTGCTGGGCAGATCATAGTACGGTTTCTGGATCATTCCTGTCGTAGGAGCTGCTGAAATTGACAGAGGATTTGTGGAGTGCATAGTATCTCCTTTTAATTCTTCCAGCTTATTAGTATCGAAAGGGATGAATTATTCCCTCACTATCACTGATGTGAAGAACTGTTCTTGAAATTCGGTCAGTGCTCTGATCTGATCATCAGTGTAGTTCTTGTCTTCAGGGACTAGAACAAGGTTATCATCGTGGTCATCCATTCTGCAGATGACTGCAATACATTTTCCAGTAAACTCCTTTACTGGTTCAAAGACTCCCAGAATGTAAGCATCTAACTCCTCCCCATCTAACCCCTTTACATCAGGGACGAACCCATAATTAACAGGGTAGATGAACCCCCATTCAGGATGGGCTGAGCCGAGAGGTCTGTCTATTATCACGGTAATAGTCTTACGTAAGAAGGATTGCGCATCTGCATATCTGCAGTTCATACATCAGTGATGAACCTACAGTTATATATGTTCACCTTGCGTGGAAGCTGGAAAAGAATTATTGGTTGCAGTCTGAACGTTGTGAGCACTTCAGATTTAGGTAAATCATAGCATAACTTCCCAAAAAATGAGTTCAATAAATCGTTTTTTTCCATAAATTATTGACTTAAGTGTCATTTAATTGAAATAAAAGAACTTTAAATGGGTTATTTGAGAATTTAATCTCCTTTATTATCAATTTCTCTCTAATAGGTAATTCTTCTATGTTGTGTAATTAACGAAATTGGTGTTACACGTGTAACATAACACTAGTAGGTAGACCCCCAAGAAGTGAAAAATTATATAAGTTCACCATACTACTTATAGTGATGTGGTGATTTGATGATTAAGGCAAGTGGAAAATCACATCCTGGCACTCTTGTTGTTGAAAGCATTGTGGTAGGTATGGGCCTCGCCAATGGTGTAGAACATCAGGAGGATATACGATTCTGCACTGCCGTGGGATGTGCTTTGCAGCTCTCTTGTGCAGATCAAAAGAAGGAGGAACGGTGGAGGAGTGAAGAAAAGATATGCGTGAAAAAGAAAGGATTGAGGCAAACAAACGAAAGATTTAAAAAAGAGAAATTGAGAGAAGAAATCACTGAACACAAACAAGCAGGAAGAGAAATGCGGTGGCTACCTGCAAGAGAGAGTTCTCATGGAAGTATCATCGCAGATACAGAGATTATCATCTTTAGGAACAAAGCAGGGATGACTGGGAGTCTGATGAGAGAATTGCAGTATAGATTAGCAGACATATTCAAAGTACCTAGAGGGATACTATGCAGATAAAAAGCAAGATCAGGCCCAACTCGGCTCGCATGTGGGATTACATCATGGGCGGTGCCCACAACTTTGCTGTGGATCGCGCTGCAGTGAAGCTGGCACGGAAGCTCTACCCCCACTACGAGGAATCCATGCGGGCACAAAGACGCTTTTTGCAGCGAGCAGCAACCTACATGGTGAAAGAGAGAAAGCTGGATAAGTTTTTGGACTTTGGTTCAGGGCTGCCCACCCGGGGTAATCTACACGAGGTGGTTCAGAAGATCAATCCAGAAGCAAAGGTAATCTACAGTGACAAGGACCCCATTGCTGTGGCCTTTGGGCAGAGAATTATAGGCAATGCACCCAATGTGCGCTACATCTACTGCGATGTTGAAAAGCTTCACGATCTCTTTGACTCACCAGCTGTGGCTGAGTTATTTGGCGACGATCGGAAGATAGGCATTGGGTTTGTTGGCGTATTCTTGTACGTCCCTGACAAGCCGCTGGCCAGGTTTTTCGACACAATGTACCAGTGGGTGGACAAAGAAAGTTCCATTGCAGTCACGTGTGCCGGTCTAAGAGTGAGTGAAATCGAAGGAGTGAAAGAAGCATCCAAAAAAATGAAATTAAGATTCTACGCCCGTTCTGCTCAGAAGACTGTGGATTTGATCGGCCCCTGGAAGCTGACAGACCCTGGGCTGGCGCCAGGATTTTACTGGGGGGTACCTGATGATTCACCAGAGATCAATGAAGAAATAAGCAAGCTCAGCTACTCCTTTGTGGCTTATAAGTGAGGTGGAGACATGTCATCAAGTCATTTCACCCCTTCTCTAGAGGAATTAGAGCTTCTCTCACAGGTTGGAGAGATGCTTGCCCCTTATCGCGATGAGATTGCGGCTGGCTTACAGAAGGTATTTGAGTCTAATGCTGTTTTCCACGAGCACCCCTTCACCCCTGAAGAGCTTTCCCAGATGAGCGTGCAGAGCGCAGAGAACCTGGTTAATGCTCTACTCCACAGACAGATGTACAGTGTACCAGAACACGTAAGAGGTCAAGGAGTACAGTTTGCACAGCACGGGTTGGGAGACAGAACACTGGTAGATATGCTCTCTGTCTGGCAGGGGATGTGCCTTCCTCTGGTCCAGGCACACAAAGATCATCACAAAGAACGTGCGTTAACCACAACAGCGAAAGCTCTCAGCCGTTACGCCTCTCTGTTCACAGAAGGGTATATTGAAGCGAGCAGGGACCGCATCTTGAGTGCCCAGGATGACATGATCCTGGCTTTAGAGCAAAGTCTGCGCGAGAATGAACAGTGGCTGGCTACCACGCTGAAGAGTATAGGAGATGGAGTCATTACCACTGATACAGGAGGATTAGTCACTTTTGTGAACCCTGTTGCTGAAGCATTAACAGGATGGACCCAAAGAGAAGCTGTAGGAACCCCATTAAATGCAGTCTTCTACATTATCAATGAGGAAACCCGGGAGCGCTGTAAGAACCCTTTTGAGAAAATTATGAAAACGGGGAGAGTAGTGGGCCTCGCCAACAGTACAGTTTTAATAGCAAAAGATGGTACAGAAAAATTGATAGCAGATAGTGGTGCTCCCATTCGTGATGAAGAGGGCACTATTTTAGGTACCGTTTTGGTGTTCAGGGATATTACTGGAAGACGAAAAATGGAAGACGATATTACCAGGTTGAAAAGTGAAAAAATGGAATCAATCAGTATTCTGGCAGGTGGAATTGCTCATGATTTCAACAACATATTGACTGCAATTTTGGGAAATATTACTATCGCAAGAATGCAGGCAGTTCATGAAGAGGATATTCATAGATTATTAACAGAAGCAGAGAAAGCATCTTTACGCGCGAAGGATTTAACGCAGCAGCTGCTCACCTTCTCCAAGGGGGGAGCGCCAGTGAAGAAACCAGCTTCTGTAGCAGAATTATTGAAAGATACGGTGGAATTCGCCTTGAGCGGCTCTAAGGCCAGGTGCACGTTTTTTGTGTCAGATGTGTGGACAGTAGATATTGATGCAGGACAGATCAGTCAGGTCATCAATAATTTGATTATCAATGCAGACCAGGCCATGCCTGCAGGGGGTACTATCAAGATGCGTGCTGAAAATGTGACTATTTCTGCAAAAGATGAATTACCATTAAAAGAAGGGAATTACGTGAAGATATCTATTACAGATGAAGGAATTGGTATACCTGAAGGACATCTGCAGAGGATATTTGAGCCGTACTTCACCACGAAACAGAAAGGGAGCGGGCTCGGGTTGGCCACCAGTTACTCTATCATCAAGAACCATGATGGGTTGATTACAGTTGAATCTGAGCTGGGTACTGGAACAACCTTTCATGTTTATCTGCCTGCTTCTACTGAAGAAGTGGCAATCGCAGAAAAAGGAGCCGCTGAGACTGTGAAGGGAAAAGGGAGAATACTACTGATGGATGATGATGAATCTATTTTAGAAGTTACCAGCGAGGCGCTCTCGTATCTCGGTTATGAGGTTGAGACTGCCAGAGATGGTTCAGAAACGTTAGAAATATACAAAAAAGCCCGACAAGGTAAGAAACCGTTTGATGCAGTCATTATAGATTTAACCATTCGCGGCAAGATGGGCGGCAGAGAAACTGTTGTCAGTCTCTTGAGAATTGATCCTTCAGTGAAAGCAATTGTTTCCAGCGGGTACTCTAATGATCCTGTCATGGCAAACTATAGAGAATATGGGTTTTGTGGTGTAGTTACCAAACCATATACGATTGATGAGTTGAGTGAAGCATTATGCAAGGTACTCTGTGGTGAGTCCACATAATCTTTTACTTCTTCCTCTCTTTCCAGCTTCCCACAGGAATTTATGTAGTGCATGTACTGCAGTGCTGAACTTACAGGAGCATTTCTCCTATTTCTCCTGTAGCTTTCAATCCACTGCCTGTTAAAAGAACTACCGCATTTGAAGGGTGCATTTTCTGAAGAGCTGCCATGACTACTGCAGAGGTGGGTTCTATGAAAAGTCCCATTCTCAGTGCTTTTTTTAACCCCGTTAAAATTTCTTCTTCTGAAACCAGAACAATATCCCCATGGGTTTTGACAGCTTGAACAATTTCTTTCAACCGGGGAGGATTTTCCACTAGTAATCCTTCAGCAACAGATTTTCTGCATGGGGTTCTGCGGCCGTGTAGTTCATCATAGATAGGGGAACACGATTCTGCCTCAACGCCAACCAACTGGGGAATTTTATCAATGACACCAGATTCCAGCAAGTGATTGAACCCCTTGTATACCCCGTAATACAAAGAGCCAGACCCCACAGGTAGAGCAACCATATCAGGAACATCCCAGCAGAACTGCTCTGCAATCTCGTAGGCTACTGTCTTCATCCCCTCCAGAAAGTACGGATTCCACTGATGGGACGCATAAAAGACTTTTTCTGACCTCTTTACAGCCTCCCTTCTGGTGTCTTCTCTGGTTCCTTCCACCCGACAAATGGATGCCCCATAAGCCTCAATTTGTGATAACTTCCCCTTTGATGCATACGAAGGGACATACACCTCAGCTGTGATACCTGCTCTCGCTGCATACGCTGCCACAGATGCTCCTGCATTACCTGATGAATCCTCCACAATATAATTGATCCCTCTTTTTGCCAATTCTGACATCATGGCAGTGGCTCCTCTGTCCTTGAACGAACCAGTGGGAAACAGAAAATCCAGTTTATAGTAATAGCCACCAAGAAAAACTAACGGTGTGAATCCCTCGTTAAAGGATACACTCTTTTCTGTTCCCAAATACTTCTGGTACCGCCACAGCGAGTGAACTGGGGTTAACTCCTCTTTTCGGAAGGGGGCTACATCCCCTCGTTCCAAGGGTCCTCCACATTCACACTGCCAACCTGTTCCATCAGAGACTTTCCCGCATCGAGAACAGGTTATCATACATCTACTTCCAGACCTAACTTCTCCTGGAAGTCCTTGTATCTATTCCGTACAGTAACCTCTGTCACTTTTGCAATCTCTGAAACTTCTCTTTGGGTTTTCCTCTGGTCATGCTCAATGCTGGATATGTACAGAGCTGCAGCTGCTGCACCCATGGGTCCCTTTCCCGATGTCAATCCAACCTCCATGGCCTGTTTCAATATTTCCACTGCTCTCCTCTGGACTTCTGGCGAAACACCCAATTCAGAAGCAAACCGGGGAATGTAATCCAGTGGATTGGTAGGGGGGAGTCTGATCCCCAACTCTCTCATGATGTACCGGTAACTTCTTCCAATCTCTTTCTTTTCCACCCGGGCGTATTCAGCTATTTCATCCAGCGTCCTCGGAACCTTACATTTCCTGCACGAAGCATACAAACAACCAGCCGTTACCCCTTCTATACTTCTCCCTCTCACCAGACCTTCCTCAATGGCCCGTCTGTACAAAACAGCTGCAGCTTCCCTGATGTTCTTGGGCAGCTGCATGTGGGAGGACAGCCGGTTTAACTCTGTCAAAGCAAAAGCTAAATTACGGGACATGGCATCTGAAACCCTGATTCTCCTCTGCCACTTACGCATTCGGTAGATCTGTGCTCGTTTACCAGGGTTTAAATCTCTCCCGTGGATGTCCCGATTTCTCCAATCAATATCAGTGGATAACCCCTTATCATGAATCATGTAGGTCATGGGGGCACCAGTACGTTCTCGTTTGTCTCTTTGTTCAGAATCAAAAGCACGCCACTCTGGACCTAAATCCAACAAAGTTTCTCTCACAACCAAACCGCACTCGGAACAGACGACCTCTGCTCTGTCGTAGTCGTGAAGCAAGTTCTGACTACCACATTCTGGACATTGATCATTCATGGTTCTCCCTCTTCTGGAAAGGAAATACTCCTTGACCGGATAGCAATAAGAGTGCTTATATAAATAAGTTTCGCTCTTTGGTGCAGAGATACAGTTGAGTCAACAGGGAAAGTGAAAGTATGTACTCACTCATGGAGATTCTGCTTTGTATGGATTTTCTTGAGATGAATAGAAAATCAATTTCTGATACCAAGAGAAAGAAATCACTTAACACCAAGAAAGGGAATGATCGAAAAGAAATTAACTCCTAACAAAGAAATCACCATTGAAAGTCGTCAATTTCAGGTATTCAATATCTATTCTTATTGTCAATTGCTGATCATGTATCAATGGCTTAAATGGATTAAATGGCTTACCTGCTGGCTCTTCCTTGGCTACTGCCCTGTAGATGACCTGTCCATCTTGTCGCTCACCAGAATAAATAGATCTGATATGCTCTGTAACAGTGTTCACTAACGCTTCAGCTATCCGTGGTGGGTACCCATACCCCTGGATGAACTCCTGTCTGAGTTGGTTTTCTGCAGTTTTGACTTCAATTCTGTCCATGGTCTTACCTCCATACATAGGTGGAGATAAGTGTTGTGGAAATACTGCCCAAATGTAATTCTTTGTTACACGTGTAACAGATGTGAGATAATCACCCCACAATTCAACAATCCAGTAACCCAAAAAAATTGACAACTACTAATCCAGAGTAACCTTTTTAGTGTAGGTACCCATGGATTGATATGCGCGTACATCTGGGTGTGGACAGCACAGATTCACTGACCAAAGGAATGTGTACCACGTATCTTGGAATGATTCTGGTGAGACGGCTGCTCGAGTTGGGTGTTCACTTTGTTGATTATCCGAACCTGATCCGGCTGAATCCCAACATACCGTATAAAACACGAGGGAATGGAGCAGTAGCTTTACGGATTGATGTACTGGAAAGGAAAATAGAAAAGGTTTTTACCACAGCAAGAGAAACAGTGGAGGAAATGGCTGTCTTTTCTGATCCCCAGACAAATCCAGGAATTGCACTCTTAAAGGGGGATGTCCCAGATGTGCTACATGAATTTTATGAAAGAGCACTCCATCGGCTGCTCCAAGTGGAAGACGCGTATACTGCGGCAGAAAAAGTGGGGGCCCGCTTACATGGGTACAAAAATCGAAGGGGAGTCATTGGAGCTTTGGCCAGCATTGGAGAACCCTTAAAAAGAGATCACACGTACGAACTCCTAACATACAGAGAAGAAAGAAACTGGGGAAAAAAGAGGTGTATAAATCCTGAAACGGTAATCAAAATGGATAAAAAAATTGGAGAGGTCTTTTTCAACTACGACTATGAAGAAAGCACCATCTGCATTGCACCGCACACTGTGTGCCCCGTCTTAATGGGTATCAGGGGGGAAACTGCAGAAAGTGTAAAAGAAGCAGCATCCATGGTAGATACAGGAGAGCCCATTTCTGCTTACGTGATCTACCGCACCAACCAGCACACGAGCTTCCATTTTGAGAAAGTCTCTTCAGTTTCAGACATTACCGACTACAGCTCGATCGTTCTAGAAGGCAAAGTGGTTAGAAATCCTTTTGCCATCCAGGGAGGACATATCTTTTTTGAAATTGAAAATAAAGGACGCATTTTTTGTGCTGCATTCGAACCTACCAAAAAGTTTAGAGATACGGTAAGAAATTTGATTATCGGAGATTTTGTAAGGGTTTATGGAGGGGTCCAACCGGGGTCAAAAGATAAAATGAGAGCTGTAAACCTGGAGAGATTGGATATCATAGAAGTGAAAACCAGTGCGTATGCCAACCCTCAGTGTTCTCGGTGTGGAAAATCCATGACCAGCAAGGGAAAAGAAAAGGGGTTCGAATGCAAGAGGTGCAAAATCAAGAAAAGGAATAAAGAATTAATACACATAACGCGTAATATCTCAGCAGGAACCTATGAGCCACCGCCTTCAGCCTGGAGACACCTCTACAAAATGAGAGCGCGAAAAAGAACCAACGCTGGAAAGAAAATTGCATTAATTGAGGGGTGGATTCAATCTGGAAATGCATAGTTCAGTAGGGGTGGTAAAAGCTGTCTATGCCTTTCCAACGAGAGCTGCTCTCAGTATAGGAGGACATCTCAGGATGCATCAAGTTCTGTAAAAACTCTACCCATTAATTTCCCCCCACCGATACGTACATGATCAAATCCAGACTATCACAGTGAATCCGGATTGACTCAACCACTCTTTCCTGGCAGTCCCCCATAGGAACAGTCACGATCAGGGTCAATCATGTGTCTTTCTGGGAATGCGCCTTGTTCATACAGTATCTGGCATGTGGGATAGGAGGCATCCAATCGTCCATAAATGGAAAATGTGTAGGCTCTGCAGTATCCACGACAGTACTTGGCAAAAATGCAATTCCCACAAATACCTGTGACCCTAAAAACGTCCTTTCTTAAGGTTGTAAACACTGGAGAATTCACCCATACGTCCTCGATATCATCTTCGAGCGCATTGCCCAGTGTCAATTCTCTTCTATCAATGCCTGCTCCACAGACTGCTATATCGCCATTGGGTAAAAGTCCGCAGATAGACTTGCCCACATTGCACATAAGGAAATCTATGTCTAAGGGAGCGAACATGTAAGGAACATTGAAAGACACTTTCTTTCCCATCTCTTTTCTCACCTTTTTTATTAAGGATGGCAGGTTCCTGTAAAATTCTATACTGAGGTTATAACCAGTGTTGATGGTTGCCCGACCTTGGGGCATTATCAGGTTTATCTGGTGAATTTTGGAGCCAATATTTTCCACAAAATCAATTATATCAAGGAGTTGTTCGTAATTCTTGTTGTGTATTACTGAAACAATTGAAAATGGTATTTCATTCTCTTTCAAGAGATCTGCAGCTCTTATAGTCTTTTCAAACGCTCCCTTCATAGCACGGAATTTGTCATGTTCTTCAGGTATGTGACTGTCCAAACTTACTGACACACCCACCAAGTAATCTCCCTTGAAAGCTTCCAGTATTTCCTGACCGTACTTCCCACACAGGAGCGTGGCATTAGTTTCTACCCTCAGGAGAACCTCATGATCTGTGAGAAACTGAAGAACTTTCTTGGTTGTGTCCCACTTCAGGAGCGGCTCACCGCCTGTAACTTTCACATCTTTGAGACCCATATCTATGATCTTGCCAAAGATTTTTATCCACTGGTCTGCATTCAGTTCATTCCCCCTTTTCACGCCTGCACTCAACCAGCAGTGTTTGCAGCGCTGGTTACATTCAGTTGTGACAGTCCAATACACAGTTTTCAGTTCAGGATCAACCATACGTATCCCCCCTGGCGAGAAGACACCGTTGAGGATCAGGTGCCAAGAGATCGTGGTACAACATATAGGCTTGTCCTCTGCATCCTCCGCCGCAGAAATTTCGCCACTCACAAGCTGCGCACTTTTCATTTGCTTCATCTATGGTGATTTCTCTCAATTTTTTGAATACTTCAAACTCTGGCAAATGGGGTATCTCTGATAGGTGAGTTTCCATGAGGTTGCCCACCACTTTATCTCTCACATAGGTACAGGGAATCACGTCGCCATTATGTAAAATTATCAGCTGTGTTGCCCCCATACCGCAGCGAACAAGCTTGCTGCTGGTTCCATTTTTTGGCTTAGGTGAGAGGAACCCCAGATTTCTGGGAATTTCAGTGGAGATAAATTTTGGGTATTTCTCTTTGATTTCTTTTATTTTTCTGGCTGTTTCAAAGATCTCTTCTCTATCAAGCCGCAGCTGTGAAGAAAACTGATTAGATGAAAAATCAATATACAATTTAAGGTTGGCATTTTCAGCACCCATACGATAACAGAAATCAACATATTCTTCTACGGAATTATAATTTATCTTGTTAATGGTCATTCCCAAACAAAATGGTATTTCAAAATCTCGAAGATTTTTCAACCCTCGAACTGATTTCTCGAATGACCCTTTACCCCGGATTGCATCATTTATTTCAGGGTTAGGACCATCCAGGCTGAAATTTATCCCTTTTATCCCCGTATCTGCCAGTTCACGTGCAGTATGCTCGTCTATTAACGTGCCATTGGTATCTACTCTGGTCCAGAACTTTTTTTCTCCCATATGGCGAAGAATAACCATGATATCTGACCTGACCAACGGCTCGCCACCTAATACTGTAACATTGAAAACGCCTACATCATCAAACTGCTCAATAATCTGTATGCACTCTTCTGTGCCAAGTTCGTTGTCTGGTTGCGCAGAGGGAGATTCCAACTCACCGTGCAGATAGCAGTGTTTACACCGCAAGTTGCATCTATGTGTCACTTCCCAAAAAATTCCTCTCATTGGCATCACCTTTATACATGAAAAGCATCCTGGATGAAGATGTCACCTGCAAGTTCCATCTTTCAGATGTATGTTGTAGTTCACTGCCTACAGGAAATTCTTCATGCATTTTTAGTCTCCATTTTAATCTTCGATAAAATTGAATTCCTGCAACTCTTTCAGAAACCTGTATACATCGTCCCTTATGGTCTGCTTTTCTACCTGTGGGTTTTTTTTCGCAACTGTTTCAATAATATCACTGACAGGAGTATTTCCGTCAATAGTATTCCAGATGTATTCAGCCGTCTTGTTCAATATCTGGATATCTCCTGAATGAGAATCAAATAACAGAAGAGTTCCATCTTCTTCCCTGCAAATCAGTCTCTCAGCTTTCCTTGGTTTCCAATTGTCATCCATGTTATTCCTCCTTCTTTGAAACAAAAATAAAAGGAAGAGGATTCTATTCGGGCTCTTCTGCTCCTCCTCCGCCGCTAGAACATCCTTCGAACCATCCTTTTCCGTTTGAACAGCCGTTGAACGGGTTCGGAGAGATGATACCTGACATTATTGGGGGTTCATATATCATTTATTTTCACCTCCTGTATCTTATTTCTTAGGACTTTTATACCGAGTATTTAAAGTTTTCGGTAGAAGGGTTGTCAATTTTCCGGGTGTTGAAGAGTTTTAACCTCTCCGATTATCGGTTTCTTACGTATTGTATAATAAAAAACAATTGCAGTGTTATACGTATAACAAAAACGAGATAAACACTAACAATTCTTAAGCCCCAGTAGAGGTAGGAGGGTTGAGGGGATTGTCAATTTTCCGGGTGCTTAGAATGCCATACCTCTAAAGTTATCCATTTTTATTGAACTATGCAAATTCTTAACAATTTCCCTGTTACACATGTAACATGACAGAGGGAACACCCAATTCTAGATAACCCCTGTTGAGGATAACATTTAAAAAAGAGTTGGTCTTTAATCAGAACAGAGATTTGTAAACAGAGAGGTGATTTATGATGTCAGATAGACATATAATAGTAACCATTGGAGGAATCAGTATAGCAATTATTCCCCATTCTGATAAGGAATTTCATCTTCCCAATAATTGCATGCAGTTTGTAACTAGTCGAAAGCCAGAAGAGTTTCTGCATGTGTGGGATTGTGACGCACCCCACTTCTCACTGGAGAAGAATATGTTCAATTCGGGGGATACGAGTGCATATGTAAGTGGTGAAGAACTCATCATAATTTCTCATTCCTCAGATAAGCCTGAAGCTCTTTCACAAAAAGTAATAAGAATAAATCCTCGCCTAAGATCAACAGATTTGTATTATAGATCTGCTGAAAACGAACAATACTTTGATCCACTAAAACATTATCTGTTTCGTATTTTGATGATTCACATCTTTTCACAAGGACTAGGAGTGATGGTGCACGCTTCAGGTGTCAATGATAGTGGGCGGGGCATGATGTTTGCGGGACGTTCAGGCGCTGGAAAGAGTACAATGGCTGCGCTGTGGAAAGACAGGAACTGTACTGTCTTGGGTGAAGATACTGTTATTATTCGAAAGATAGAAGACCGCTTTTGGCTATATGGGGTCCCCTGGAAGGATAGTACGTTATCTTCTCCAGAAACATGTCCCTTGGAAGACATATTCTTCATAGAGCACGCTCAAGAGAACAACATTGTACAAGAAAAAGGTACTTTAAAGAGTATACTCCATCACTCACTTTTCCCGTTGTGGAATAAGCCAGGTATGAAGTTTGTCACAGATTCTCTGTCCGAGCTGGTCAAAAAAGTTCCATGCTACAATCTGGGGTTTGTTCCAAATCAAAGTGTTGTAGATTTCATCAGAGCTACCCGTTGAAGGTGAAACGATATTATCTTCGGTTACAACTTCTGAAAGGTTGTGGTTGTGGTCAGTTTCTTAGGTATTGTGTAATAAACCACTTACAGTGTTACACGTGTAACACATTGATATTCACAGATTTGACAGTTCCTCTGTACTCTGTACCTCTGTACTCTGTACCATAACCTTTTTATACTGAAATCTGTTGCGTGAGTTGTGGACCAATCAGGCATTTCATCTGAAGATAAAGTTCTGCTGTACTGTGCAAGGAAAACCATGGAGGAAAATATTAAGCACAAACTCATAAAAACGTTAAATGAGAGACTGAATTGGGAGTACATTGCAGAAAGTTCTGCTATACATCATATCACACCACTGCTGTACTGGAACTTGAGCAGGACTGACCAAGGGAAAAATGTGCCTGAGAACGTCATGGCACAGTTCAAAAAGGTATATCTAGAGACTGTTGGCTGGAATATGATTTTTTATCACGAACTGAAGGAAATCTTGAGAGCTTTTAGGAATGTTAGGGTCCCTGTCATTTGTTTGAAAGGAATTTTCCTGGCAGAGGCCATCTACAAGAATACTGGGTTAAGATCCCTCAATGATATTGATCTGCTGGTAAAGGACAAGGATCTGCACAAGATAAAGAAAGAACTGTCCAACCTCATGTATCTGCCTCTGGATGTCTATCCAACCAGATGGCACGAGCAGTGGTGGACTCGCCTTTGTGAAGATGCACAGGTACGATATGCCAACCTCAAAAGAAAATTCATGCTTGAAGTTCACTGGCACATTCAACCGCTTTCAAGTCCTTTCAAAATTGATATCAATACATTCTGGGAGAATGCTCAACCAGTCACAATAGGTGGTGCTGAAACAATGGCATTTGCTCCTGAAGATTTGTTTCAACACCTTTGTCTTCATGTGTACTACCATCACGCTAAAGGTGCACTGCGATTGAAATGGTGCTGTGATATTGCAGAGGTCATCAGACATTATGGAGAAAAAATCGATTGGGAGTATCTTGTAAAAAGCTCCAAGGTCTATGGAACAGAAGAACCCATGTATCGCGGGTTATATCTCGTCAAGACATATCTTGGAACTCCTGTACCAGTTCATGTCCTCAGTGACCTCAATCCAGGCATATCCTGCATTACCTTCGAGGATATGTTCAAAAAGAGGCTCAAAAGCACAAAAAAGAAAAGATCATGGAGAAGGACTAACTATCTCAACACATTGGCAGAAGTGGATGGAACTTGGAATAAGATGCGTATCCTCCTTAAAGACATTTTTCCCTGCAGAAAATTCATGATCCATCACTACTCAGTAAAGAATAAAGCACTGGTTTACGGGTATTACTTTCTTCGGCTTGGCGTTGCTCTTCAGTGGGCACTATTCATTGTATGGCAAATGCTTCTCTATCCCTTTGAAGTGGGGTCTAGGAGTTAATGCAGTGGTTCAATACGGTTTTGTATGGGCTCCAGATGGATTTGATTGGAGATTATTAGAATTTCTGATATTAAAATGTAGAATCTCTTGAATACTAAAAGTAGTGGAGAAATAAATAGAAAATGAATTGTTACACGTGTAAAACGAGACAAAAACTAACAATGTGACAATCCCTTCGGTAGCAATCCTTTTTTGGAGAGAATGTCATGGTTACGGTGACTCCTTTTGTGATTTATTCTTTTCATACGTGGACAAAAATGCTATGAGTGCATCTTTCATTTCTCGTGCAGATTTGAATCTGTCTTCTTTATTTTTTCTAACTGCTTTGTCAATAATTTGAGCCAATTCAGGAGGTAGATCTTTTTTATAGTCCAGGACAGGTACTCGATCTCCTTTCAGTATCACCTGTTTAACAGCTTCAGAGTGTTGGGAGACTAACTCTTTCTTGTGGTGTAAGATTGTGGTAATAGGATCTTTGGGGTTCTTTTCTTTCACAAAAGCTTTGATCATTTCGTTCAATTCTGGTATGGTGAGAGGAAATCTATTAGTGAAGATATTGTACATACTTATTCCCATGCAGTAAATATCCACTGCTGGACCCACATTCTTAATGTTCACGATCTCCTCAGGGGCCATAAAAACAGGTGTTTTGCTCATTCGGTCTGGGTTTGAAATTTCAAGTTCACCAAAATTCCTCGCAAGGTTGAAGTCGCTGAGCTTGCCTGTTCCTGTGTGAGACATGAGTATGTTGTATGGTTTTATATCACCGTGAACAAGTCCCTTCCCGTGTACATAATCAATTCCGTCCAGAATGTCACAGAGAATTCTGCATACTTCAGTTAGGGACGTGGAATTTCTTTTTACATACGTGTACAAGTCTCCACCAGGCAAATACTCAAGAACAAAATAGAATTCTTCCCCCCCTATTTTGTGATCAATTAAACGAACAATATTTGGGTGAATCAGGTTCTGCATGATGAGAGCTTCCCTTTGAAAGAATCTTTTCGCTTCTTCGTAGACCGTAATTTCTGGCAGTATCCTCTTTAGGGCAACTATTCTGTATGTTGGTTCATGCCACGCCTTGTACACAACTGACATCCCCCCTTTGCCCATCGTGTGAAGGATCATGTATTCTCCTATGTGGTCAATATCTGCTTCTTTCTGCTGGTTTTTAGCACACGTATCACACAGGTAGAGGACAACGTCTGCCAGCTCTTCTGCGCGCCCGTCTGTGTGTGCATGTTCTGTTACCGTACGTGAACACCTGTGGCAGTAGAAATCTTTTGCCATGGATTCAGTATTATCAGTGAGGTTCTCCTTCAATACCATACTGAAATCCAAAGATAACGTCCATATAAACTCTTCTGCTTCACTACTATAGCATGGGAAATTAAATTTCGTTAAATGAATGTGATGCATTGAAAGAGAGTGATCTACACTAAGATTTATATAGTACTAATAAAATCCTATTCTATAAATCTATAGGATTTGATATAATGAACATTCCGAGAGGAGATGCATTCCTTCCAGAGCACACCAGAGAGGATTTGCTTTGGTTATATGATAAGGAAAAAGATCCAGAAGCAAAAGTGAGATTATTGGCAGCAATTCACAGAAAAAAAGGATATACTTCTCAGGAAATAGGTCAGAGAGTGGAGCGTGCTCCAACAACAGTGAGAGGTTGGCTGCAGCGCATGCATAAAGAAGGTATCCACAGGAGATACAACAAAAAGAAGCAAGGAAGACCTAAAAGATTAACTGATGGACAATTGAATAATCTAAAATCAGTTGTTCTGAGTTCTCCACAAGCAGTAGGACTTTTCTTTGTGATGTGGACCACAAAATTGGTGCAAGATTATATTGAGCAAACCTACAACGTCTCTTACAAACTCCGTCAGGTGAGAAACATCCTTCACTTTATAGGATTTACCTGTGTAAAACCCAGACCACGCCATAGAAAAGCCAGTAAAAAGGCTCAAGAAGAATTCAAAATTAGTTTTAAAGATAATATTGAAGAATATGTTAAAAAAGGATTTAAAGTCTTCTTTTTGGATGAAGCCATCTTCCCGGTGAAACCGTATATAACGTACGGATGGTTCTTAAAAGGGATAAAACCCGTGGTAAAATACCTCCACAGGAGAAAAGAAAAACACCGCGTCTTAGGTGCTTTAAGTAAAGACCACTTTTTCTATCAGTTTACAGAAGAAAACTTTAACAGTGATGTATTTGAGAAATTCTTACTATCATTACTTGAAAAGTTCGGTAACATCGTCATCGTCGTTGATCAGGCAAGATACCATACATCCTACCAGATGCAAACCTTCTATGAACAGCACGAAAAACATCTCCACGTGGTATACTTCCCCAGTTACAGTCCTGAATTGAACCCAACAGAACAGGTCTGGCGAAAAGTCAAAAGATGGCTCGCTCTCACATTGTGGACGAACAAAGAAGAGCTAAAAGACCAACTTATCTGTGCTTTTGAGAGTGACCTTGCCATGGTACCTATCTACGAGTATTTGCTTCCTTAGCTATCATACTCAAGGTGAATGAAATCCTACAATTTTCCAACAAATCAAAGATGCTGTATACTTCAGTTTTGTCACTTTTCCAACACGTAGATTGGAAGATATTTGATATTTAGAGAGGTTAAATTTTTATATCACACCTCTTGACAACCATTAAAGGGTCGTGGGCATGCTTTGTGTTCTTTTAGTGTGAACCACATTTGTTGGATAGTGTCACCAAATATTTCTTCTGGATATGTGCACGATTCTACTACGTCAAAGCCTTCCTTTGAAAAGAGGCTGATCATCTCTTTTCTTGTGTAGTACGCAAAATACCGAGGAGAACCACCATAGGATGCAGGATTTTCTTCCAGTCCTTCACCTTCTCCTCGTTTAAAATTCACTGCCACTACTCCAGTAGGTTTGAGAACTCTTTTGAATTCTTTAATCACTTTTCGTACCTCAGATTTTGGAACGTGGTAAATACTTCCACTTGACCATATGCCGTCAAAGGTATTATCATTAAAGAGGAGGTTACACATATCCATGTGCTGAAAATCACCCTGAGGATAGTATGTTTGCGCTTCTTTTAACATACCTCGTGATAAGTCAATGCCAAGAGCCTTTCCGCCATTCTTTTCTATGAGAACGCAATGGCGCCCATCACCACACCCAACGTCAAGGATTACGGGGTCAGATTGCGGGATGTACGACAGTAATCTCTGTATGTAGGTTTCTTCCCATTCCAGAAATTTAGGTTGGCGCGTCTTTTTACAATAGTGAGATGCAATTTTATCATAGGTTTCCATTGTTTGTCGGACCACATTCATGGCATTCATTCCTGAGCTGTGCAGTAATAGCATATAACAGTTTTGGTGTACATACTGAAAGAGCGCTACCAAACGCATGGGAATGTTCAGTTGTTCTATATATTGGTTTTGTTAGTCTGCTATCTTTCCAGTATATTGCTTTTTCTTACTTATCTTGTCTCTTCCATGAAGCGTCCTTTTAAGTATCTGCAAATATCTTTCTATTGTGGATTTTTCAGGGTTATACACTGAATAATGGAGGGTTTCATAATTTGTAATTTATGTCTAGGTCATATCTTTCAGGGGTATCAAATCAGTGGGTGTTTCTCTCACTTTTGTTACACGTGTAACAATTTTTTGTCTTTTATTGATTTTATCTTAATTCTATGATATTTAGAGAGATTCATAATTTTGGGCACCACATTTTTTGACAATTCCCATCTTTCTTGAAGATGTATTCTAATATCTCGATGAACTCGATGTAACAATCTCCATGCACATCAATTCACCAGAAAAATCGATGTATACACGAAATCTTTGTCCATGGCTGATTGGAGGCTGGTTTCACTCTGGAGATGTCACTTGTTTACTGGAGGGCACTATAAATGGTCAAAAACTGGGTCCTGTGAAAGGTAGAGGCTGGTACGAGAGGAACTGGGCTCACATTCCATCACCACCCGCAAGCTGGTTCTGGTTCATGACCCACCTAGAAAACGGGGATGTTTTCGATTTATTAGTTGAAAAGTCCATGGGTATCAGAATCCATTACCTGGATGAGTGCTGGCTATACCAGAATAGAACATTCTATGGGATACCCCATTATGAAGCCCCTATTCCAGGAAAAGTGAAAAGAGCCATACGAAAAAGGGACTATTCCCAGATCATAGGAGAACAGATCACGTGTAGAGGAAGAAACAGCACATAAACATTCGACATTACAGCCACTATTACTGATTTTCGTCAGTACGACTATTGTAATTTGTGTGCCAGTATTAAATGGGCGAACTTCATCTTTGAAACTGAAGGTGAAGCTCACATCAATGGTACAGATATTAACATGAAAGGGCGGGGTGCAGCAGAGTACGCTCCTATACTGTACTGGTGGTGCTAACTGGAGTTGTCAGATACAACAAATTACTTACTGAACGTGGGGGTCTTTTTTCCACAATTCAACAACTTCATTCGGCCACCCAATTTTCTCTAGAACTTCTCGTACTGCATCATCATCAGTAACAGGGCCGTGTTCCCTCCTTTTTATGATAGCCTGCTTTGGTATATTAAATATCTTCTGTTCTATATCTTGATACCAATCCCATCCAAAAAATTCAAATCCATCCTCATCTATGTACAAAAAGGTAGCCACCGTTGCTAATTCAGAATTTAATCGGTCTTTCTCTTTTTTTACGAAGGCGCTTTTCACTTGATTTGATGCTTTCTCCATCGTCATGAACCATTTTTCACCAAAATCAGGAAAATCAGTCACCCAGGCAGATATATTTGCCAGAGTTGGCCTTTTCTCCTCCTCTATTCCTCTCTGCACTAATTTTTCCCCATAAAACTGATGCAATTTCCCAGGGATTCCCTCTGCCATCATTTCAAGATGAGGAGTCATATAATTCAGGTAATGAGTATGTCCGTAGACAACGTTCACCTTTTGAGGTACTTTCTTGGAACTGATAAACTTCTTCCACCACTTGGTGAAATTATCTACAGTGTCCCTCTTTTTGTATCTCATACCAACGAGCCTGTCCCATATGGGTCTTCCAATATCCAGGTAAATTCGTGGGATTGTCAAAAGCAAGAGCAGCCAAAAGGTTGGACTTTCCCCCAAAAAAATCGATGTGTGTGCAATCCAGTTAATAATTTTAACGATTACACTCGCTACAAAGAGAAAAGGTATGTAAAGAGTTAAACTGTTTCCAACATTTCTTATGGTAGCCCATATTTTGTAACTCCCTCCTGTCTCTCTGAAGTACTTGTCAAATTGATGACCGTGCACGAACACATAGGCTTCATCACCGTACTTCTCTGTAGTCACTGTGTCTCCTGATTGAGATGGATACGCATTGGGAAAGACCTTCATCAATGAGCTCCCTAAATGGTAGTACATGAATTCTTTTTTGTGGGGCCTTTCTAAGCAAATGTTCTTCAGAATGTTATCGTGATTCCCTAGAACATATATTTTTTCTGCTTTTATCTCTGATAAAATGGGTATTACCGTGGAGAGACAGGCAGCTACTGGTTCGTTTTCCGATTCCCAGAATTCAAAGATGTCTCCTAAGAATACAATCTTATCGGGTGGGGATATGGTTTTGTCTTCGATATTTTCTTCTCTTATGTGACCTTTCACAATTTTGACTTTAAATTCCTTTTTTTCTTCTAACTCTCTGATCCACTTCAAAAAATCTGCAAAGTAGCCAGGCATGCTCACATTCAAACCGCCTTTTTTGATCCCAAAATGGGTGTCTGCCACAACGATGGTTCCTCCCATGGATTATCTTTATGTATCTCCTTAAATAGGTTTGCATAATATGGTCACATTGCAATAGTTTCCACTTTTGTTACACGTGTAACATTTCATTTTCTTTTCTTAACTATTCTTAGAGTTTTTGACAGTTTCTCAGGTTTTTTGATGTCGTCTTACAGGAAAACATCACAGTAGCAGGGTGAAATAGAAAAAGGTTTATATACTTAAGTATCACCAGTAATATGAAAATCATTGAGGAGGATTCAAGTAATGGAAAACCCTTTTACTAAAGAAGAATTGGATAGAAGCTTTGAAATAGTAGACTCTGATCCAACTACTCTAGAAAATAAAGATAAACAGATTAAATATTAAAAATCTGTAATAGGTGATGCAGTTTGGACCAAAATGACCAACTTTGGATTGAGCGATCCTACAAGAATTGCAGCGGATGTAGGAGATGTGAAATTGCCTGTTCACTCTATCATGAAGGAAAAATCTGGCCTGAAGCTTCAAGAATTAGGGTTTTCATGCTTGTTCCAGGAGTAGAAATTCCCCATTTATGCTTCCAATGCGAGGATTATCCTTGTGTCGAAGCCTGTCCTGTAGGAGCCCTTTCTGTAAACGATCAAACTGGAGCAGTACATACAGATGCTGCAAAGTGTACAGCATGCAGTCTATGCATAGCAGCGTGCCCCGGGAATGTTCCACACCTTCATCCAGATGGTAACTCCGTTGTCATTTGCAATTTATGTGGTGGTAGCCCACGATGCGTTGAAGCATGCCTGGAAGGCAGATGGAACACTCTAATGCTTCTGCCAAAAGAAAAAGACATTTCCTATAAAGCGTTAGCCGCAACACCTCACAAACTCACAAGAGAAGTTGCTTCCCAAATTTTTGGAGAAAAAACCACAAAGGAGGTTTTGGGATGACGAGAGGCTATGCTGGAAAATTCCTGGAAATAGATCTTTCCAAAAGGACTATTGAAGAAACAACGTTTTCAGACGAAATTCTTAGAGAATATATTGGTGGAAGAGGGTTAGCTGCAAAGATATTATGGGATAGACTAGGGAAAAAATGGGAAACAGTAGATCCACTCAGCTCAGAAAACATTCTTCTCGTTTTCACAGGCCCGCTGACAGGATATATTCCTGGAACAAAGGTTTGCATTTCTGGAAAGTCGCCTCAAAGCAATGGTGTAATAGGGTCGACTGTAGCAGGCGAGTTTGGAATCGATTTAAAATGCGCAGGATATGACGGCTTAATTATAACTGGTAAGGCAGAGAACCCATGCTACATCTTCATATGCGATGACCAAGTCGAAATTAAAGAAGCTTCACCTATCTGGGGTAAAAAAGCTAGGGAAACTGTACGTTTTCTTGTTAAAGAATCAATCAAAGCAATTAAAGATATTAAACCAGATTATGGAGAAGTAGTTGAACCCTCAATTCTCTATATTGGACCATCTGGAGAGAACAAGACGAGGGTAGCAGTTGTCGTCTCTAAGTATGCGCATGCTGCAGGTTACGGTGGATATGGTGGAGTCATGGGGACAAAAAACCTGAAAGCACTAGTTGCAAAAGGGTTTGGTCCATTACCTGATGTATATGCTCAAGAGGAAACATTACATCTTATCCATGAATTTTCAGCAAGAAGTTTTGAAAGTGAAAGGTTTAGACGCTGGGGAACAGGAGGAGGGGGTTACAATTTTGGAGCTGAAACATCTTCAGAGCCCATCAGAAACTGGCAGGAGGAATGGCATGACAAAGAAAGCTACAAGGGAGAAGAATTCGACAAGTACTGGGTCAAAAAATACTGGGGAGATTTCGGTTGTCCCACAACGTGCCTCAAACTTGCTGTGCTGAAAAAGGGAAAGTACGAGGGAGCAATATGCGATAATCCAGATTATGAACTTGAATCCTATTTGGGTACAAATCTTGGAATATTTACTCCAGAAAAGAATATATATCTTTCTTATGTGTGTAACGAGCTTGGGTTATGCGGAATTCAATGTGGAGCAGTTCTAGGATTCGCAGCAGAACTCTACGAAAAGGGTATACTCACAAAAGAGGATTTAGATGGAATACTGCTTGACTGGGGGAATGTTGAAGCCTTCGTAACTTTGGCTGAGAAAATAGCTGCGAGACAGGGAATTGGCAGCATCTTGTGTGAGGGAATCTATCGAGCTGCCTTAAAGCTTGGTAGAATAAAAGGGCTTGACTTACTCAACTATGCTGTTCAGGAGAAGGGCGTAGCCATAGGAGCGCACGGCGTTAGAAGCGGAAGAGACTATGTAACAACGAATCCAATTGCTTATGCATGTTCAGTTCAAGCAGGAGACCACACATCAGGGGCTGATCTCCCGATTGGTCACAGGCACAGCGAGTTGTTCTCAATCATGAGTGATTCAGCTGTCTATTGCTTTTTTGCTGCAATGGGAATTAATAATAAGGATATATTCAACTTTTACGAAGCAGTGACAGGATGGAACCTAACAGAAGAGGAATGGTATCAGGAAAAAGCTTTAAGAATTCTCCAATTGCAGAGAACTATGCTTCTCTTGGGTGGACCTGACATCAAGTGGAAGCCTAACCTGGATGATGATCTTCCACCACGGTTCTGGGAGCCACTGCCCTCAGGGCCTGACAAGGGAAGAACCTTGGACAGGACCGTTTTTGAGAAGTCAAAGCTTGAATATTTTAATGCTGCTGGTTGGAACGAAAATGGTGTGCCAAAACCAGAAACGCTGCACAACCTTGGCTTAGAAGATGTTGAAGCGAAGCTCAGGGAAGTAAATTTGCTGTAGTGACATACTTGTGGAAGGCTTTTCTATCATAAAAGATTTTCGATCAGCCAACAACCAAGGTTGATTACAGCTATGATCTTCCCTAGTGGTGCAGTATAGATGGGCCATCTCCACTTTTAAAAATAGTGAGGATTAAGCTGTAACATATTCCTCAAGAAGTAAGAGATATGGGCTCGGAAATGTTACACGTGTAACATTTTCTTCCCTTTGTAATGTTCTTGCAATATCTCCGATACCAAAAAATTAATATCAGGAATCAGGTCTTAATCGATGTATATTAAGAGGTGAGGATTATCATTAATACTGTGAGAAAAAGTGTTTGAAATAACCTCTGAAATTGAATCCCTTTTTGTCCAAGAATGGAAACGACAGCGAAAAAATATCAGGATTCTCCGTAAAACTGGAGAACCCAAAAGATTTATATACAAAGTACTGCAGTACATGATACGAAAAGAAAAATGACAGAGCATCTTTTCTGAGCATTTGTATGACAATACAAAACTGCAAAGAGATTCACAGAGAATATCATTTAAAGATCAAAGAGGGATAGAATGAGTAACTATCGTGAAGATATTGAAAGGCTTAAGAACCCAAAAAATATTCGAGAAGCACTGTGTGCAAGTAGTCCTTACACGTTGAGAAAAGCTTTTGAGAATGACGAGACTGTTCTTCATCTCATCAAGGCTGGACGTGAAGTGACTCCACCAATTTTTGAAGAACTTGAAAAAAATGGGCTCAACTTGAATGAGATTACCCTTTCCTGTTTCACCTACATTGTGCACAAGGTAGATCCAAAATCAGCAGTGAAAATTCTGAAACCGCTCTTTGCTGAAGCAATGAAGAGCCCTGGAGCTTTTTTCGTCTATTTTGCAGCACATATCCTGCGTCAGGAGAACAATCTTTCAATTAAGCCTTTACAAATGGATTACAGCAGAGCTGAATTAAAGGAGACTTTGAAACGAATTTCGTGAAAGGAGGAAGAAAAATGCCTATATATACTGCAGCTGGACATCTCATAGAAATTGCTGATGATAGGATAGGATGGCCTACTTCTCCAGACCCTGATCCACGAACGTGTGACTACACACATTTTGACCTTACTACAGAACAACTGGGGCAGACGTGGAGGTATAACTGCTGGGGATTTACCTTTCTTCCGAGACGTTACTGGATCAGCCACGGGAGTGATGTAGATAGAATTCTTGAAGATAATTGTGATTCTGTACTTGGTGGTTCAGTGCGAGTTGGAGATGTTATCCGCTATCGCGATGACCGTGGTATTACCACACACACAGGTCGGGTCTGGCAAACAGATGGTGCAGGTCATGCCGCAAGAATTCGGAGTAAATGGGGTGCTCTGGGAGAGTATATTCATGAACCACTCTGCTCCGATTTGCCGTCAGGTTATGGGACAGACTTGGCATATTTCCGTCAAAAAGCTCCTCTGCGCGGCATTGCAGATTTGTGGATCAAAGACTCTCCAGGGGATAATGGCGAACAGGTTCCTGGTAGACCCTGGTGGACCAGTCCAGATATTTTCGTTGATGTGCCGCCACATGATGGTACTCCAGATGAACATCCAGTGTTTGATCATCCCAACCGCGTGTGGACAGTAGTGTGGAACAGAAGTGATCAACCAATTGAGGAGTTTTATGTAAGGTACTACTGGGCTGATCCTGCAGCAGGCCTTGCCCCATCAGACTGGCATCTCATTCCAGGGACACCAGGACATCCCAACCCTGCAGGTCCTATCAGTGTTGACGGAGATACCAGTGTTGAAGCACCTTATGTAGAATGGATACCCACAGCTGCTCCCGCTCACCAGTGTTTGTTGGCAATAGCTTACGTTCATGACGATCCGACAGATTCTTACAATCCTGATCCTTTGGTTTACCCTTTCGGCATACCCTGGGATAACAACATAGCGCAGCGCAATGTCCACATAGTTCGGTTAGAAGGTGGAGGGAAAGGTGGATTATCCATACATTCAGGATATCCATTCGATGACAATCGAGAGATGAGAGGTTCATTACATGTGTTATTAACGTACAGCCCACCAATTATTGGGAGGAAAGTGATTCCACTTAAAGCAGCCATTGTTTTAGATAGAAGAAAAAAATCGTCCTTGAAATCATGGAAAGATTACCTGAGAATGGGAGGTAAATTCAAACCAGATCTGCCCAAAAAACCTGCTGAAAAACCACTGGCTGGAACAGTATTTCCTGATATCCTTTATGAACCCAAGAACCCTCATAAAATTGATATTGAAGTAGCTGTTCCAAAAGAGGTAAAAGCAGGCTCAGTCTATTCTCTGCATATAGCTCAATATATTGAAAATACAGTTACTGGTGGTTACACTGTGGTCATCAAGATAAAGTAAAGAGGTAATTCATAAATCTGACATCCTTGTTTCATGCACACGAAGAAAAACATCAATAAAGCCAAGAACCAGTACTGAAGGGCTCGATGGATTGCTAAATACAAAGTCCCCTCGTAGTATCACCTCATTTATTGGTTAGTGTGATGCATCCCTTCAATTGAGAGTTGAACAATAATGAACCGTTGTGGTGAATTAACTCTTGATATCCTTACCAAGCATCTTCTTCCTTAAAACCCTTTTCAGCCCTGCTCAGGTGTAGATACCAAAAGGTCTCTCATAAAAGGGAAAGTGGTATAAAGATCTTCCATTCTCAGAACCTGATCGCTTCTCCAAGCATCCTTCTTCTCAACACTCTGGAGGTTGCATACAAAACGACCACATCAATAATGATCATTACCACTGCTTCCCACCATACATCTGACCACGTAGCTCCTCTCTGCGTTATGACTAGAAGGGGATGGATGAAGTAGTATGTGGGGAAGAATTTGCCGAGCCATTGGGGTATCTGCGGGAATAGAATAACGAGTGCAGGAATCATAAAAAAGAACCCTAACAATTTCATTCTGGATATCAAATCAGTGATGTCCTTCATGACCACTCCTGCCATCAACCCTATCCCTACAGCAAAAAGCGTTCCCAGAATTAAGAAGAACAAAATAAGATGTATTCCACCAGTAAGAGAGCTGTTCAAAACCAGAATCAAAATACCCAGTATTAGTCCAAGGAACAACCCATAAAGTGATTTGGCTACAATAACCTCTAACGGTGTAATAGGTGTCACCAGGACTGCATTCAGTGTCTTGTACTCCCTTTCCTCGATTAGAGATGCTGAAAGAATCATCGCAGCAATCATTGTTGCATAGACTAATATGGCAGGTACAAATCTCTGCTTTATCGAGAATTCTTCAGTTCCAATCAGCTTCGTTTCAATAGTTACCACTCCCTCAGCACCTGCACCTTCCCGGAAAGCTTCCACCAAAGTGGCACCAATTGTTAGTCTCTCATTCAAGAGACTCTTACCAGAAATCAAGAGTGTGGGGAGGGTTCCTGCTGCAATATCCAAATCTGAAGGTATGATCAGCCCTGCATCATACTCTCCTTCCAAAACTGCTTTTCTTAAATGCTCTTCAGATGAAACAATACTCACCTTGATTGAAGGCTCCTCCTCCAGTATATTAACGAGCTCACCCTCACCGAACACTCCCACAGAAGGTGTTGGTGTACCCATAGTTCCCAGAGCGTAAGTGAGCACTATTGACATAATAATTGGTACTAGTATCATAAGCAAGAAGAAGCTCTCTCTCGTAGTCGAGACAACATCTTTCCTCGTCATGGAGAATAATCTAGAAACATTCATGAATACCGCCTCCTCAGTGCATATATGCCCAGAATGAAGAGTATCACATCACACGCTGCAATCACAAGAAAGTCTTTCCACACCTCTGCTAACCCAGCCCCATGGTTTAAGATCTGATCAAACGCATTCACCATGTAATACGTAGGAATAAGCTTCACCACAGAGAAAGAAACATCAGGTAAGAAGATCAACAACCCTGGAAGTAAAAAAACCAGCATAGGTACTCCTGCATAAACGTAGGAACCAACAATATTCTCTGTCAAACTTCCCGTGAATAATCCCAGACTTACTGCCATGATACCACCCAAGAGAATTCCCAGAAATAACACGGGCAGATTCCCTCTTAAACTCCAGGTCAGAATGAGAATTGCGAAGGCAACACTCAAAGAATAGGAAATTCCTACCAGCCCTTTTGCCATTATAACATCTGAAGGAGAAGCAGGTGTGATCAGGACAGCTCTCAACGTTCCTGCAGCACTTTCTTCCACAATCAACGTTGATATAGTCCACATTTCCATTATTAGAGCCATCAGCACGTACATTGGTATAGACTGTTCATTCAAGGGAATGTGTTTTCCTGCCATGTCCTCCCCTAACATTTCTTCTTCAACTATGAGAGGCTCCTCTCCTGAAACAGTATATTCAATTGCTAACTGCATTAAGTACTCAATAGCTGTTCTCACGCTTTCGGGCTGGTCAGATCTGAAGTACAGGATTACGTGCGGTTTTTGTCCTGACATCAACTGAGAAATAAAATCTTCTGGGTATACAACACCAACAATGTAATCCCCCCCTCCAACAGCATTCTTGACTTCTTCTTCTGACGAGAAAAAACCTACTTCTATACCTTCTTCCTCTAAATCTGATATTTCTCCAAATAACTGAGAATCTCCGCAGATAGCTAGAGAAAATGTTTCCTCCACAGTGGAAGGTAGTATATAGTACACTGCTGAGAATATGACTCCGCTTAACAAAGCCAGCAGCACTAACCTGTTTCTCACTGCTTGAATAGCATCTTTCCTCGCAATAGCTTTAATACATGATCGGTTCATTGTTCCAATTTCCTCCCGGTCAATTTTATAAAAACTTCCTCTAGGGTGGCTTCCTGGGTGTGAATAGTGGCAATATCCTTTCTCTCCAACAGCTCTTTCGTCCTTTGAGGAGTTTTGGCATCATCCAGTGGTAGTGTTTCTTCTTCAAAGCCTCTTCCAGTTCTTGTTCTTACTTTTAAGGCCCTCTTCCCCAGTTTTAATTTGAGGTTCTCAGGAGTGTCTAACGCTGCAATTTTTCCTTCATTAATGAACGCCACTCTATCAGAGAGCTTGTCAGCCTCCATCATATTGTGGGTGGTCAAAAAGATGGTTTTACCCTTCTCTTTTTCTTCTAAGATAATATTTCTGATAGCTTCTGATGATATAGGATCTAACCCACTGGTAGGTTCATCCAAAAAGAGAATGTCTGGGTCGTTGATCAAAGAGCGGGCAAACATCGCCCTCTGCTGTAACCCTTTGGAGAGGGTGTCTACTCTATCGTCTATCCACTTGGAGAGGTCCACCCGTTCGAGCAATGACTCAATATCTGGTTTCATTCCAAATAATCTGGCAAAGAATTCCAGGTTTTCCCTGACTGACAAGCGAGGATACAAATTCTTTTCTTCAAAACAGACACCCATTCTTTTATGGATCTTCTTGGCATCTGTGGAAACATCATATCCTAACACTTTCGCATACCCGTCTTGGGGTGCTAATTGGCCGGTAAGCACCCTTACGGTCGTGGTTTTACCCGCACCGTTGGGTCCTAAGAATCCCAGAATTTCTCCCTTGTCTACAGAAAAGGAGATGTGATCTACTGCTAAGGTATCACCATAGCTGTATGTGAGATTTTTTGCTTCGATTATCACGACATCACATCCTTGTACCTGTCTCAAGCACACGAGGGTTTTTAAAGGTTATGGGTTTGATGTTATGCTTTACTCGTTGTGCACGACAGGTATCTCTTTGGTACTCCTACGTGACTGGTATACAAAAAGGTTGTGCCTACCATAGGAGGTACTTTATAAGTGCACGGTTCACTTGGTTGCTATTGTTACACGTGTAACATATCATGAAAATATGTCTTGTTTTTGAAGACATCCTTTATAACCCGATGTTGTATAGATTTTTTCGTAATACAACAGCGGTCTAATGCAGATGTGAACTTTCTGGGGAAGTACAGTAAGAATCACTGCTCAGGCAGGAGAAGATAATGACGAACTGGTGATAGCAGATTTAGACGTGGATATGATTCGAGAAGTGAGAAATACGTGACAGTTTTTCAGAGATAGACGACCCGATACATACGAGAGACTGACTGAGATCTAATTCCTTTTTTTTCTTTCTACTGCACGATAAGTAAAAAGAAATGAAAAGAGAGTTGATTTATCCTGCAGCCTCTGCATCAGCTATGGTGAGCACCTCATCCAGTGCATCTACTCCGTAATCAATTTCCTCTTCAGTAACAACGAGTGGAGGCGCCACCATCAGTATATTGATGATATTTAACACGTACACGCCTTTTTTCATAGCCTCTTGTGACAATTTATTCATGGTGGTCTGCTCAAACTTTTGACTCACTCTGCAGAAGGGTTCTTTCGTTTTTCTGTTCTTCACTGGTTCTACAGCCCAGAATAGTCCTTTACCACGGATATCTCCCACCGATTTGTGGGTATCCTTCAACTCTTTCAGCCTTTTACCCAGGTATTCACCCATTCTTCTGGCGTTCTCAATGAGATTCTCCTCTTTATACGCATCAATGGCAGCAACTCCTGCTGCACATGGTAAAGGATGAGCTACATACGTGTGTCCATGGCAGAAAAGGTTCTCATCAAAGTATTCAGCTATCTTTTTTCTTAAAACAGTAGCACCCAACGGAATGTGAGCTCCTGTTAACCCTTTAGCCATGGTCATGATATCTGGTACCACACCCCAGTGGTTGACTGCGAACCATTCACCAGTCCTGCCAAATCCGGTCATGACCTCATCATCGATTAATAACACGCCCCATTTGTCACAAATTTTTCTGATCATGGGTAAATACTCATCAGGAGGTACAATGACACCATTTGAGCCCACAATAGGTTCTAAAACCATGGCAGCAACCTTGTCACCACCGCCTTCATATTCGATCATGTAATCCACATAGGTGGCACAGGTAATGCCGCAACCAGGATACGCTTTACCAAAAGGACACCGGTAGCAGTACGCATCGGGAGCCATGATAACACCAGGGACGCCTCCTGGTTCAACCCACCATCTTCGGGGATCACCAGTTAAGGCAATAGCACCGTAGGTGGACCCATGGTACGATCGGTACCGTGAAAGTATTTTGTGTGCACCAGTGAAAAATCGGGCAGTCTTGATTGCAGCCTCATTGGCTTCACACCCACTGCTGGATAAGAATACTTTGGTCAAGTCCCCAGGAGTAATGTCAGCAATCAGCTTTGCTAATTTTGCTACCGGTTCTGTGGCAAATGCAGAATGAACAAATGCTATTTTCTCTGTCTGGGTTCGGATTGCTTCTGACACCTTTGGATGTCCGTGACCCAGATTTGAACAGATCAACTGCGATGAAAAATCAAGAATCTTTTTTCCATCTTTATCATACAGCCAGCTCCCTTCAGCTTTTGTCAGGAAATTTGGTTTCCATCCGCCTTGAACTGACCAGCTCTTGATGAGATGCTGCTCGAAAGCAGCTAAATCCTCTTTCTCCATACAATTCACCTTTTATCACTTTTCTGAATACCATATAAAGGTTTCGGTTAGGAGTCGGAATTAATACTTATATAGTAAATTCTTTATGAAATATTATTTGTATTTTGATTATTATTCGAAAATTGAAGAATCTTTGCAGAGTGGAAATATTCATGAAGATGGGTTTTCCAGGACACTTTCCAGAGTTTGGTTAGATGATATGAGTTAGTTTTTCCAGTTTCAATATTTCGCATAGTCTCTTTTGGAAGGTTAGAAGAATATTATCTTGTGAAGATCCATGCATATTCCCCCCTATTCACAATTATCGGGATTGTCAATTTCGGGGGATGAAACCTCTCTAAGCTCATTTTGTTTACAATTCACACACAGTAAAGATAAGTTCACTCAATGTTACACGTGTAACAACACATGTAACAGCATCAACACCACAGATTTGACAACTCCCCCCTTACCATACGTTTAAATAGCCTTGGTAACCTTTGAGTAATATTCGATATGATGATCAAATTATTGGCAAATCACCGAAACATTTTATTATTCCAGAAAACATGGGGAATGAGGTGGAGAAAGTGCGGCTGCAAGTTAACCAGGCCCAATGTATGGGCTGCCGAATATGTGAGATAGTGTGTGGTGCAAGCCACACTGCTTTCAATCCTGCCAAATCAAAGGTGAAAATTGTAGAAAGAGTGTATGAACATCCTCATGTTTTTGTGTGTAACCAATGTGCATCACCTGAATGTGTTGAAGCCTGCCCTACAGAAGCACTGTACAAAACAGATACTATGGTAGCATTTGATCAGGAGAGGTGTACTTTTTGCCTTTCGTGTGTGGATGCGTGTCCGTATGATGCGTTATTTGTGTATGGTGATCACCTGCTGAAATGCGATCTGTGTAATGGAAATCCTCAGTGTGTGAAATACTGTCCTAAAGGTGTGTTTAAGCTGGTGGATGGGTTCTATACAGGAGGGGATTGAATGTATGGATATGCTGGAAAGGTACTGTATGTGGATTTGAAAAGGGAAAAATCCCGTACTGTTCCGGTAACAGAAGATTTTGCCAGAAAATATTTGGGTGGAAACGGATTTGGAGCTCGAATCCTGTACGATACAGTAAAAAAGGGTACAGATCCCTTGAGTCCTGAAAATGTGATAATATATGCGGCAGGCCCCGCTTCAGGGACATTGTGGCATGGTGCAGGAAGAACACACGTAATCACCAAGTCGCCCATGACTGGAGGGTTCATAGATTCTTCTGTGGGAAAAGATTTTGCAGCTGAGTTAAAGTACGCAGGATATGATGCTCTGGTGGTCACTCAACGAGCAGAACACCCGGTGTATATCAAGATTTTTAATGATACGGTGGACATTGTCCCTGCCGGTGATTTGTGGGGGATGTCAGCAATAGAAGCACAAATTCATGTCAGGGAAGAACGAGGTGAGGAATACTCCTGTATGGCCATCGGTATGGGAGGAGAGAACCAAGTGAGGTACGCCTGCACCATTTCAGATACCAGAGCTGCAGGAAGGGGCGGCACAGGAGCTGTCATGGGTTCCAAGAATCTAAAACTGGTGGCAGTGACTGGAACAAAAGATGTTGAAATTCCTGACATGGACACATTCATGGAGTTCTATGACGAGTTGATTCCACTGTACAAGAAAAATTTAAAGTCCCTCACCCAGTACGGAACACCTATTCTGGTTAATATCATCAACTTGATGGGTGGCCTGGGAACCCGAAACTGGCAGAATGAAACCTTTGAGAATGCAGAGAACATATCAGGAGAGGTGTACAAAGAGAAGTATTTCAAATGGCATACTGCATGCTTTGCCTGTCCAGTGGGATGCGGTAAGGTCTTCGCATGTGAACGAGGCACATCAGAAGGCCCGGAATATGAAACATTATACTCTTTGGGATCGTGCTGCAGTATTGACGATCCTGAAGTGATTATAGAAGCAGACCGGCTGTGCGATGAATACTCCATAGATACCATATCCATGGGCGTTTCTACCGCTTTTCTCATGGAATGCTGTGAAAAAGGATTGATTTCTGACCCTCAATTGAAGTTTGGGGATGGAGAAGCTTTAATTGAGGCTATCCACAAGACTGCTCGCAGAGAAGACTACGGAACCCTTCTGGCAGAAGGTACCATGAGGATGGCTCAAAAAATTGGGAGAGGCTCAGAGAAGTTTGCAATCCACGTGAAGGGACTGGAAGTTGCAGGCCACTCACCGAGAGCATTGAAATCAATGTCTGTAGGATATGCTACAGCCACCCGGGGTGGAAGTCACCACGATTCGAGACCCACCTACGAATATGGGTTAGAAGACAAAAGAACGCTCGAAGACAAGGCACAAATAGCAGTAGATTCTTCCAACTGGACTGCCTTTGGAGACAGTCTAATAGTGTGTCATTTGATGGAAAAGGCAGTTGGTATTTTCTTGTGTGAGAATCACGTGAAAATGCTGAATCTCGTGACAGGCTGGGACTGGACATTAAAAGAGGTGACAAAAGTATCTGAACGAATTTACAATCTGGAGCGGTGCTTTAACGTGAGGGAAGGGTTCTCACGAAAAGATGATATCCTCCCCTGGAGGATCATGCATGAGGAAATTCCCAAAGGTGGTTCCCAAGGGTGCAGAGCTGCCCCCGAGGAGCTGGAAACACTCTTAGACCAGTATTACCAGCTGCGAGGCTGGGACAGAAACGGTATACCTACTGCAGAGAAATTGACTGAACTGGAACTGGAGGGATGCATCAAAGATATCAGGTGATAAGTTCAACCAGAATGCAGAACAGACACGGCAAGGAGTGCAAAAGGGAGGTTATTTTCTTGGCAACCTCCGAAAGAGAGGGTTGACTATCCTCAGATTAATGTTCACATTTCTTGTGATAAATTGCTACAACATCACACAAAAGTATATAAACCTCTGAAGTGAGGATGAACCAGGGATGAGTTTATGGGAAGAATCAGAATCCCCACAGAAGTTGCTAATTTCCTAAAGCAGGAGGGAAGCCAAAGGCTTTTGGTAAAGGGAGATGCAGGAACCGGTAAAACTATATTCGTATTATCCCTTTTGAGATATCTTTCCCGCTACAGCCAAGGTGTTTACGTCTCCACGAGGGTAAACTACGAAGATATTTACAGGTACACTCCCTGGGTGAAGGACAAAATCCAGAAGGACAACATTATCGATGCTACCAATCCTGAAGGTACCCTCTTGTCTATGGAATCAGAGTTACGGTACAACAGTGCAGGAGATTTTGTGAAGATCATTGCAGACAAATGCCGGTTGCTCAATGTTCTGAATATGAAGTACGGCTGTGTGATCATCGATTCGTGGGAATCGTTAGTGTCCAACATCCCTTACTCAAAGACAGATACTGAAATACAGCTGGAAAGGATTCTGGTAGATCTTTCCCGGGAAATGAAAGTCAATCTGGTCTTAATAGTGGAGAATAGTGAGGTCACTCGCCTTGACTACGTGGCGGATGGCGTGATCCTCATGGAAAAGAAACTGCACCATGAAAATAGAGTGCGCACCATGGTGTTGCGAAAACTGCGAGGAATCAAAATCGTCAATCCTGTATATCCCTTCACGTTAGATGGTGGAAAATTCCAGGCTTTAGAACCTGAATCTGTCCACTTTAAGACTAAAAAATCCAAGCGATTCAGGAAGATACGTGCATCCAGTTCCAACAATACATCGTCTGGCATGAGAGACCTTGACAACCTCCTGGGAGGTGGTCTCAGAAAAGGGAGTTTAAATTTATTGGAAGTGGGAAGTGGTGTGGGGTTTGCTTATATCCCCTTTATTACTCTCCCGATTATCAATGCATTAAACACGGGAATGAGTGCTATCATTGCTGTTCCTGAAGGTATCAATTTCTCTTTACTCAAAGAGAAGCTGGTGATACCCTTTGTCAAGCCAAGTGCTCGCGACAATTTCCTGGCGGTTGAAGAAACGTACATACCAGAAAATGAGCTTCCTCCCCAGATAACTCCTTTGAGTATTGCAAGGACTCACAAGGACTTTTTAGACCTTCTAGAGGTTTTGAGAGAACGGTTGAACAACCCAGTCTTGCAGGTGGTGGGGATGGACAACGTGGAACACAAGTACGGCTTTTCCAATATCCAGAGCGACATGGGGAGAGTATCTTCCCAGAATAGGAGCTCACAGAATGTGACCATGTTGGTGGCCAAGGAAGGACAGGATATAACCCCCCACCTGGGCCACATATGCGACACTCACATGAGACTGGAGACTATCAACAAGTGCGTGTTCATAGAAGGGATCATACCCAAGACAGGACTGTACCATACACATTTCTACAGCTCCAGTTCTGGTCCCGCAGTCAAACTGACTCCTCTTCTCTGACCGCAAGACTTATATTTGACTATCTGTAGGTGTTCACATGCCTGGAAAAGTTATCGCACTAATCCTTTTATCTTGTGTGGCTCTCTTGAGCGCAGATACAATTTTTGAGGAAAAAGAAATCTACGACTTGAGCGATAAAATCAGCACCCTCTCTGTATTGTGGGCAGGAGATTTAGAGGGAGACCGCGTACCTGAGATTTTAGCAGGGGGAATCATCTACGAAGAAGGAATTTCCAAGGGCGCTCTGGTGATGATCAAACGAGATGAAGTTTCCACATTGGCCAGTATTCCATCTCTATCCCGGACATTGGTTATGGCTGTGTGTAATGCTTCAGAAGATGAGGGCGCAGAAATTGTGGTGGGTTCTCGAGGGTTGTACGTGTATACAAAATCGGGCAGGTTGTTAAGAGAAAAGAGCACAGTAGGGGACGTGACTGCTCTTCAGCCAGTAGATTTCGATGGAACAGGCCTAGATGAGATTATCTACGGAACATCGGTGGGCGATGTGGTTTATCTTGTTGATTTTGAGGCTGAATACCAACTTTCAGTTGTGGGAGAAGTCAGGTTCATCCTCAGTGGAGATGATGATACGTATTACGTGGTTACCAGCCATTCTATCCACTACTGGAAGGCAGATGGAGAACAACTCTGGTCGTACTCAGAAAAGGAGGAGATTCTCGGAGCTGCAACCTACGATATCAACAATGATGCCAAAAAAGAACTGATCTACATTTCGGGTCCAACCGTGTATTCACTTTCTTCAGATGGTCAAAGGAAGAGCATAAAAACTCCTCCAGCACAACCGCTCTCCTTCTCAGTAGCAGAGGTAACAGGGGATGGAAAACCCGATTTGATACTAACCCATGCTGTGGACCGCGTGGTGGTATACTCCAATTTGGAAGAAGAGGTTCAATCCTTCCCTTATAGACGGGAAAGCGATGAAATTCCTCTTTTATATGCTGCAGATATCACAAGAGATCAAAAGACAGATATAATCTACGGCGGGATAACAAGGGTCGTCGTATTTGAGAACGTGGTTCCCACCATAAAGCCTCTAACTCAGGGACTGGCACTGCTCTCCCAAGGTGAAGAGTTATACAGTAGAAGAGAATACCAAAATGCACTGGAAAAATTTGAGGCTGCAGAAAAATTCTTCATTCAGATGAAAGAGCAGGAGTTGGCATCAAAGTGCCGAGAGTACATTACTGAAATTACTGAAATTATGGAGGTCCTATCCAGAGCAGAAGCTGCTTTTACTGAAGGAAATCGGCTGTATTCGGAAGGGGAGTACGAGAAAGCAAAAACACAGTTCAGAGCTGCAATTGAAGAGTATACATCCTTGGCTGAAAGAGACAGGTACTATGCCACGTTTGCAGAAGAAGCAGAAGCCCTCATTAATGAGTGCGATCGGATGATAGCAGAGCAGTATTTCCAGAATGGAGAGACATACCTGGACCAGATGAAGTACGACGAAGCTATAATTGAATTCGAAAAGGCAAGAACTATCTATGCAACGCTGGGAGATGACAAAGCTCAGACATGTAGTGAAAGAGTGCAATCCATTCAAGATCTACTCCAAGAGGAGGAGGAAACAGAGCAGATGAACCTCTTCATAACGGTGGGTGCACTCTTTGTTGTGGTGGTCGTATTCATTACATTTCTCGCCACCAGAAAGAAGGTATCTGCAAAATTGGAAAAAGGTCACGTCTACTTGTTACTGGAACCTCAGCCCAAAAAGAGCCTTCAACTCATGAAAGAATACGGGAGGTTAGGGTACGAAGGGTTAGTAATCAGCCGCCTGCCCCCTGAGCAGATACAGAAGAAACTGAAAAAACAGAAAATACTCCAGTTGTCCAGTGCTGCCAAGGAAGACAGCATCCCCCCTGATAATGTGGTAAACATTTTGCTGCGGATGAAAGAATTCATGACCAATAAAAAAGATAACATTCTCCTTCTCGATGGGTTAGACTACATTGCCTTCCAGAATACGTTTGAAGATGCATTGAGTCTCATCCAGAAGCTTTCAGAATCAGCAACCTTGTACAAGGGAATACTCTTAGTTTCAGTGAATCCCAAGAGTTTAGAAGAAAAGGAAAAGGTTCTCCTCGAAGAAGAAATGGAACTTCTGGAGCCGTAACCAATGAAAGGATTAATCCTGAATTCGGGAGGTATTGATTCTCCAGTAGCCTGTTATTTAATGGCAGACCACGATTTAGTAGCAGTTCATTTTGACAATCAAGTATACGGGAGTGCAGCACGAACAGCTTTGAAGGTCATTGAAAAGCTGAGTGAACTATTGAAGAAGGAAATCCCCCTTTACACTGTTCCCCACGGTGACAACTTGTCTGCATTTGTGAGAACCTGCAGTAAGGAAGAGAAGAAGTACACCTGCATATTCTGCAAGAGGATGATGCTTCGCATTGCAGAATACCTTGCCCACAGAGAAGAGTGTACCTTCCTGGTCACAGGTGAAAATCTGGGTCAGGTAGCTTCTCAAACACTCCGGAATATATACGTCATTTCCAGAGCAGTTGAAATGCCCATTGTGAGACCATTGATCGGACTGGATAAACTGGATATTATTGCTATTGCTGAAAGAATTGGGACGTATAACATCTCTATTGAGAAGGCAGCATGCTGTGATGCAGTCCCCCAGTATCCTGCCATCAGGGCACAATTAGAGAAAATAGAAGCTCTTGAAAGGAATATGGATATTGATGATCTAGTTCGCACGGCAGTAGAACAAATGAAGTGATTCTTAGCCATGAGAAATGGAAGGAAATGACTTTAACCTTTAACTATACGTTTTATGATCTGAATGTCAATTTTAATTCTTTTCACATCAAAAAGAAGAGCCAAAAAAAATTGTTACACGTGTAACAAAAATGAGACAACCCCAACAATTAACCTCTTTAATACAAAAGGTTTATAAGAACAAATCCCATAATTCTGCCATGAATGAGATGGAAACTGCTATTTTAGATTGCAATTCCCGATATTATAACATGGATACTATCCAGTTAATGGAAAACGCTGGAAGAAGTGTAGCAGAAGAGATTGAAAAAAGGTATCCTCCCAGAAAGAGGATAGCCATCTTCTGTGGATTGGGAAACAATGGTGGGGACGGGTTTGTGGCTGCCCGGTTCTTAGCTCAAAAAAATGATGTCACCATTTATGTGGTGGGAAACCCTGATCACCTACAGACTGCAGAAGCCAGGAAAAACTATACGATCCTTGATAATACTTCTGTGAAAAGAAGATTCATACGAGACACCAGTGATATAGCCATTTCTGACTGCGACATCATTGTGGATGCACTCTTGGGAACAGGCATCACTGGAGAATTGAGAGAACCCTACAAAACATTGGTTGAAACGTTGAATGCTCATTCTGGTGCAAAGGTTTCTGTCGACATACCCACCGGGTACAAAACTTCAGTAAGCTTTGCTGCAGATGTAACCATTTCCATGCATTACCCTAAAACTGATAATTGTATAACAGTCACCATTGGTGTCCCCAAAGAGATTGAAAAGTTGGTAGGTCCAGGAGATGTCAAACTCTTGAAAAGGAGAAGAACAGACTCCCACAAAGGAGACAACGGGAGGGTGCTCGTTATAGGGGGATCTGAATTGTATCACGGTGCTCCCATTTATGCAGGGTTAGCTGCGTCCTACCTGGTGGATTTAGTCTTTTTGGCCTGTCCTCGATCAGTGGCAGGAATAGTAAAAGGAGCTACCCCCGACTTTATTGTTCACCCTTTGTCTTTTGATCACCTTGTTTCAGAGGACATCCCAACCATTTTAGAACTGGCTTCCTCCTGCGATACTGTCTTAATAGGACCTGGTCTGGGAACCTGCAAAGAAACGCACGAAGCGTGCATGAGTCTTATCCCTCAATTGAAAAAGACAAAAATAATAGATGCAGATGGGTTAAAAGCACTGAGAGATCATTTAGATTTACTCACTGATGAAATGGTGTTAACTCCCCACAGAGGAGAGTTTACCATGCTCTTTGGAGAGCAGTCTATAGAAGAAGCAGCATCACAATACACGTGCACCATTGTCCAGAAAGGGGTCTGTGACATCATATCCAATAATGTTAAAACCAAATACAACTACACAGGAAATGCTGGAATGACGACAGGAGGAACAGGCGATGTTCTGGCAGGGCTCATCACTGGATTTGCTGCAGCTAACGATCTATTCCAGGCTTCATGTGCTGCTGCCTTTGTCAACGGGTTAGCTGGAGACCACTGCTTCACCGAATATAAATTTCACTACACTGCTTTTGATGTGGTAAAAGCTCTTCAATCAGTTTTACTGTGGTGTGACACCTTCTAGTTCCACCGTTTTTTGATCTCTTCCAAATAATCGTATGGGTACTATAACAGGATACGAGAGCATTCTTTCAGATGCCACCGCTATCCCATGTTCTTCTACGTGGTGAAATAACTCTTTAGGTCCACCAATGGATTGAGCTCCATCAGTCATGTTCTTGGTGTAGTGAAGTGGACAAAAGCAAGTAACTAGATAATAACTTTAGAAGGTGATTTCTTTCATCTAACCCTGCTACTTTGCTAGCTTTAAGACAATTTGTAGAGGAAAAGCTCTCCTTATGATCAGAAAGATAGTAATTTCTGTTACTTACAGTGAGTATCCATTGTATTGCTTCTGGCTTAGTACCAATTTTGCAATCTTAGGGAGTTACACGTTCATTTTTGATTACATTCGGATTTATTCCCAATCATGTGGTACTGACTTACGTCTTAGGGCAAAATTCTTCTCTGTTTCCATCATTATATTTTTTGGTGGTAAAAATATTTAAGTATCTTGAGGAAGTAATAAAGAGATACCGTGTGTCAAAAAGAAATCGTGGTCATCCTGTTGCTGACGCTCTTGATTGTGACCTAGGAGTTGTCCTCGCAAAAAACAAGTGAAGACCTTGAAAGATGTAGATTACGAATGTGTTGAAGTGGGAGACCATACTAAAGAAGAGGAAGGAATCTTCCTCTGGTACGTTCCTAGAGAGGTCGGACTGAAGTGCCGAAAAAGGTAGGGACATGCCAACAATAATGAAGAGACCAGGTCAATAGGATCATCAAGAGATAAGTCGAAGGATAATCCACAACGTGTGTTTGATTTCCGAGGGGTTATGGATACACAAGGG
>Ga0209636_10000441_pt1 | contig 40066 bp, 45 predicted proteins | sample DeeMarSWOR152_54_FD_187464 | JGI IMG/M metagenome (GOLD analysis project Ga0209636, IMG submission 187464) | Marine sediment microbial communities from White Oak River estuary, North Carolina - WOR-1-52-54 (SPAdes) (version 2) | ecosystem: Environmental > Aquatic > Marine > Intertidal zone >... | reverse complement strand
CAGCTTTCTGAACCGATTTTGTGGGCGTTCATGAACGTCCACCAACTGTTAATTCCCTTGCCACGTTCGTTGACCATGCCTTCCCAGTTGCTCAGATAAGCCTTGTACCCAGCTGTGTTCCACCCCCAGATTACCGGTTCGCGACCTTCCATTATTTCCTGTGCTACCCACGCGTGGTAAACACCGTCGCATGGATTAGTTTCGGACCCTGGCGAGTCTGATGTGATCATCAGGTCGACTTCGTCGTCGAATAATAGGTCAGAGTACATGACGTAGTTCTTGCCGTAGGGGATTGGTTTGGTGATGAAGGCAGTTGTATAGTACAGTAAAGTGTCTGGTTCTCGACGGAAAACCCAGTGACCAGTATAGAGATGGTAGTTGTACAAGCCCATAACTTGTTCCTTGCAGGTTGCCTCAGGCGCTACGACCAAGTCTACGTAGAGGAATATTCGTTGCTTGCCGAGAGCTTCGGCGGCTGCTGGCAAAAAGTACAAGCACAAGTCGCAGAAGTGGAGTCCTTGTTGTGTTCTCGCCTCATTATCTGACACAGCATACACCAATAGGTGTCCAGGTAATGCTGGCGGGAGCTCCCACCAGAACCAAGTGAAGTAGCCTGGACGTTCTGGGGCCTCTACCGGTGGTCCCAAGTCTGCTATGAGCAAGTCAATGGCTTGTTCCCAGTCTGCAAGGTCGTCTGGATACGGTGCCATGGTTGTTCTTGGCTGGAAGTTGTAGAGGTCTGTGCAGGCTGGGTTGTACCAATCTGGAAGATGCGCTAGGGCTGAGTCAGCCCTGTGGGCCATGCCTCCCAAGTAGGTGGCAATGAAGTAGTCCTTGTCAATCATGTGAGCGAAAGCTTGCCTAACAGAAGTTATGCTTGTCGGCAGAACTTGGTTGTTAATATCCCATTGGAAGGAGCCGAATTCAGCATAGAACGCTGTGCTATACGTTTCATGGGTCGGGTCGTACGTCTCAAACCACTGGTAGTCCAATGGCTCAAGCGCCCAATCCATTATGTCGACTTCCTGATTCATAAAAGCCGCGACCTCTGCTGCATAGTCAAAGTAAATCTCAACTAACAATTGGCTAGGTCTTGGACCAAACTCTTCATAAAGCTCATCGTCGGAGCTACATGGTGTATGCCAAGAACCAACACGAAACACCAGCGACACACTGAAAACACTCGCAATGATTGATATCAACGCAAACCAAACTCTAAATTGCAACTAGTTTTTCCCTCCCTTTCCATTTATATTTCTAAAGCCGTCTAACAACAGCTAGAGAAGAAAATTCTAAAGATTGACAAAGCATAAATCCTGCCAATCAATAAAAAATCCTCTCCGCCACTATTTCTGCCTGAAAAGATAAAACTCTTATGGAATGGGGTTCTAGTTCTTCAGAAAATTAATTAATCAAACCAACAAATAAACGTAAAAAATAACAAATCCGAAAGTCCCGGATTCATACCCTTCAATTCTTCAAAGAAAGATGAGATTACGCGGAAGATGACTCCACCTGCCCTTTTTCCAAGACGACTCAAAGAAAATGTAGACTTCTTTAAGTGAGATCTATGCTGTCAGAAATTAGAATTAGCTGAAACATGTGCGCAAACCAGAAGAGGCAGATTCGCCTTTTCTGTTTAGGGGGTCTGCATTGAGTAAGCGCACTCGTTTTGACAGGATTGAATGCCAAGATTGTATCTACAAGGGGAGTACGTACTGCTGGAGACAGTGCCCATACAACATTTGGAAGAAAGAATCTTAGTAGATCGTCTCGTAGAAAACAGAAAAATAGAGGATATTGCGGGAGATATCTCCACGGGTTGCAGAAAATAGGGCAACCCTGCAGACGCTTCACTACTTGTATAGTCGGGTTATTTTTATATTTTGCAATCAAATAAAAACATACTTAACACACTTTCTTTGATTTAAACCACTTACAGAAAACCACAACAACTAAACCTACACTCTTCCCAGGTTTCTTATGGCTTTGCAAGAACCCCTATCTAGAAAATACCCGCCTCAAAAACTAGAAGATTGTTACATAAACTATATCTGCACAGAGTCAGTTAGACTTTCTGAAGAAAGAGAATGATAGAGCCTGAAGAGAAGGAGTCTTCAAAAACTTTTTCTCTATCATCCCCTTCCTAATCAATAAATCGCTACATCTCAGTAAAAAAGTTTTCCCACCGTAGACGAGTAAACTCAACTCTTCCTAAAATAGCCTTTCTGACTAGGCTTGGGCCTGATTTTTTCTGTTTCGAGTTGCGGAATTTGTTATTTCTCTTCTTTTTTCTCTTCTTCTCCTTTAATACCCTTTATTAATCCCTTCCCGACCCCCTTAGTTATTTTCCAACCTTTCCTAATGCCCTTCCCTACAAGTTCCCCAGTTTTCTCCGCAGCCTCTTCAACTTCTCCCCTTTTTTCTTTCTTTTTTGCCATCCAATCACCTCCATCTATTTAACAAATAAGTATGAAAATCTTAATTAGCTCTTTCCATCTGCCACAACATAAATTTCTTCTCCGTATCCTCCATACCCCAATCATTGAGGTTTCATTGAAAGAGACTTTGCAAACGAGGTTTGAAACCAGGTTTTGTGAAGTGCTATACTCTATGCCTTCTTTTATAAACTATGACTTATAGTAGTGTTTCGATCATGAATAGCTACTTTGGTTGATATCTTGCTTTTTCTTCAAAGAAGTCGATTACTCTACATCTTATTGGGAATCTTGCAGAATGCTTTGCTTGGGAAGGAATAAAATACTCATCACCCTTTCTATAGACCTTGGTTTTACCCTCGATGGTTAGTTCAATCTCTCCCTCTACGACAATCCCCCACTGAGCATTATGACTATGCTCTGGGACTTCTGCTGATGGCTCTATTTCAAAAAATACTATTTGATGATTATCACCTTGGGCAATCCAGCCTCTGACACCTTCAAACTTGATATCTGCCTCTGGCAAGCTAGTTATGACTTTTGGAAAACTATGCTTCACAATATCAACTCCATGTCTTTTAATCCGTCTAATCAAAGAAAGGTAAAAGTTTTCAGTTTTTATGACTTGTGATAAGAATAATAAGCTTAAGAGTTAGCTTTAGATTTATGAAAACAGATGATTTTGAAGTCTTCGCAGAATACTATGATAAACTGTACCTGAAGAGGGAAAAAAACTACAAAAAGGAAGTAAAGATACTCAGAAGAATCATACGTGAAATGCAACATCGAAAATCGAAGACTCTACTTGATGTTGGTTGTGGAACAGGTAGTCATCTGAAATATCTTTCTAAAGATTTTCACTGTACCGGGGTTGACATAAACAAAAAAATGATAAAAATTGCTAGAAAAAAGGTTCCTAACGCAAAATTCGAAATTGCTGACATGGCTAATCTGAGTTTGAAAGATAGATTTGACGTTGTTACTTGTTTGTTTAGCTCCATTGGTTATGTGCAGAGCTTTGGTAACCTGGTTACAACACTCGAAAATTTCCGTAAACAGCTAACTGATAAGGGAATTGTAATCGTGGAGCCTTGGGTTTTCAAGAAAGACTTCAAAAAAGGAACCATATCTATTGACACTTTTGAAGATGAAAAAGTGAAATTTGTCAGAATGGCAACGAGTAAAATTGCCAAATCAAAATGGCTAATCTTTATGCATTATCTCATTGGCAAGAAGGGAGAAATTAGACATATCCGAGAGTTGCATAAAATGGTTTTATTGGATTATGAAGATTATCTCAAAGCATTCGAATTAGCTCAATTTTATGATATAAAATTCTTGAAAAATAATTTGTGGGATGGCTGCAGAGGTTTGTTTGTTGCCAGAAAATAATCAGGATGATCATCAGCTTCAGTTTTTTAATTCGCGGAAGAAACTTCGGACTAATCCTAGTATTGGTTCAAATGCCACACTTATTTAATGAGAGATAGAAGACATGCCACTTCTCCTTGGCTAGATAATCTTCTTTCCATCCTCTCTTTCGACATATGGTTATAGCGGCAGGGTGGTCGGCATAGTATACAATTGATTCGTAGCCTTTCTTCTTAATGAAGTCTTCAAAAAATTCGAATAATTTCTTTCCGTAGCCTTTCCCTCGGTGTTTCTGCCTAAGCCAGATTTCATGAAGTTCAATGAGGTCCTTCTTTCCTCCAGCAAGCTTCCGTAGTATTCGCTTATCTTCTTCGTCTCTTGGATCATCCTTCCTGTGTTCATCGGTGCTTGACTCATGCCAAATCAGATGACCAATGATTTCATTGTTCTCTCTCATCACAATCAGCAGAGATGGACTCTCAACAAGGACTCTTTCCCAACTTGTGCCCAACTCCTCCGTAAATCCAAATGTTCCTTGCCACTCTTTGTCTTGGGCTAGTTCTCTATAATATGCCTTGAACTCCTCCAAGTCACAACCTACAACAATTCTCATGAGTCCATCTTACTCCATTTCGATTTTTTATCGCTTTTGGAAGAAATACTGTTGAAAGGTTAAATAGACTGATTTGAATATTTCTTCAGAGCGGTATGCTTAATGTGTGATTGTGGTTGCACAAATCCTGAAAAAAGATCAAAGATCCCACGAAGTGTTCTCCTGGGCAAATGGTTGAGTGTCATCCAAAGTCTAAAAGTCACCCTTGTGAGGAATAATAAGTAGATTAGAAGCATAGTTGTCTTAGCAATTTATGGTCTTGAGTTCACTCAAGAAGTAGTCTTTATCTTCTTTCTTCTTGATTTGTTCTGCTGCTTCTCTAGCTAATTTGATGTTCTTCTCGCACTCTTTCTTGTTTCCTACAACTGCATATGCTCTTGCCATGGCTTCATAAGCAAAGGCTATGTCAAAGTCTCCTATTTTGTTCTCTTTGCAGATTTCAAAACATCTCTTAGCATGATAGAGAGCTGGCTCATCTCTTCCCAAAACTGAATAGACTCTGGAGATCTGCCACTCTCCTCTCTCAAATTCAAGCGGGGTTCCAATCTCACCCCAATGATAACGAGAAGCATGAGCAGCATGAACCATCCTATCATCTTCTTCTCTAGTTCTGTCTTTCTTGTCCAATAGACTCCAAGTAAGATTGAAAAGGTTGATTGCAAACCTTTTGTGCTCTTCTCTAGAGGGTTCTTTCTCAGTCATTCAATCACCCAGATAAGTTTTATTCAACTATTTCCGACTTCTAGGTTTTATGGCTTGTGGAAGAAACTATAATTCTGAACTTATTTTCACTTTTTCTCTCCACTTAGCTGAGTATGTTGCTTCGCACATATTATATACAGCGAATACAATCGAAAGGCATCAGGTTAACCTACCTAGTTTCTGTAATATTAACAAAAGATGATAGCATCTTCTATAGTAAAATTCGATACTGCTTATATCATAGAAGTGTGCAAAATAGACATGCTGATTCGGTATGAAGAAGACTGTTTTGTTAGCTTTTATCTTACTGTCTTTATGCGTCGCAAGTTTGCCAAAGTTGCAGATGGCACGCGCTTCGCCTTACACAAATATAGATGTAGCTACAGCCTACAATATGATCACGAACGGTAGTTATCCTAACCTTATAGTTTTGGATGTGCGGTCTCAAAGTGAATATGACAGTGGACACATATATGGAGCAGTTTGGATACCTCACACAGAACTAGAGGCAAGAATCGCCGAGCTAGCGGCTCACATAAATGATGAGATAATAGTGTATTGTTTGTCCGGAGGCAGAAGCGTAAATGCGTCTGAAAACATTGATTCACATTCCTTCACCAAGGTATACAATATGCTAGGGGGAATCTCCTCATGGCAGTCTGCTGGCTACCCCGTTTGGAATGCAACAGTCCACGATGTTAACACAACCTTCAACTACGACACCATTCAAGCAGCAATAGACGCCCCTCAAACCTTAGATGGACACACGATCCTAGTCGATGCAGGAACATACTATGAACATTTGGTTGTAGACAAGCAAATCTCACTTATAGGAGAAAATAGAAGCACCACAGTGATAGATGGCAACGGCACAGGCAACGTCATCGTCCTAAGCAATGCCATCGTTACCACTCATCATGTCAACTTAAAGGGGTTTACCATACGAAATGGAACGAATGGAATTTTCATCCAAATGTCTGACGATAACCTCGTAAGTGGAAACATCGTGGCTGATAATCTACACGGGATTTACCTTTACGCCACTTGTGTATGCGATCCCGCACTCAGAAACACTATCAGAAACAATGTCATAAAGAACAATAGCGTGGGCATCCGTCTAGAAATATCTCAAGACAATACTATTTTCCATAATAACTTCATAGACAACACCCAACATGTGGAAAGCTATGAATCAATAAATGCTTGGGATAACAGTTTTGAAGGTAACTACTGGAACAACTATACTGGCGATGACGTAGATCCTCATGACGGAATCGGAGACACACCATACATTATCGATGCTGACAATCAGGACAATTATCCGTTAATGAGCCCTTACATTCTTGGTGACTGTAACCATGATGGGGAAGTGAATATGACCGACGCAAATATGGTGAGAAATGCTTGGATGTTTATAGAAGGAGAATTGAACTACAATCCTCACGTAGACTTTAACATGGATAACATAGTCAACATTTCAGACGCTACACTAATAGGAATCAACTGGTTAAGAAAAGGGGAAGACCCATAATCCATAAAGTACTTCTTCACAATTCGATACCCCAATTTATTGAAGTCTCAACGAAAAGAAAGATTGTTGTGGGTTCGCTTCGTGTTTTGTGATGAAGGCTTGTAGGGTTATTTTGTTTCTGTTTCCGCTAGGTATTTCAGGTTTAAAGGCTTCAATAGCTCTCTTCCAGCAAGATTGATAATGATAGATTGTACGTCCTCAGCCGTATCCCCCAATTCTAGTCTGTAGTTATGCATGAATTCATCAAAGTCTGCATAGGTTTTGTGAACGGACATCATAAATGAGTCTACTCCCATTCCTCTGCATCCTCCTGCCATTAGAATGCTATGTTGCTTCATTAGCCATTCTCTTCCTCTCTTTCGCATGGCATCGTACTTTTCTTTAGATGCAATTTCTGTTTTAATCTTGACGAGTGTTACTGCGAAAATATTGTATCCAAGCTCTGCCCATTTCGGAATAGCAGTATAGCTGTCAATTAACTTCTTTTCGAGATAACCTCTTTTTCTGGTTATCGTAGGTTGAGATACCTTCAAGATCCTAGCTAATTCTCTGTCACTTCTTCTTGAATTCTTTATCAACTCAAACAAGAGTTTACGGTCAAGGGGCTTCAAACTGTTCATTTTGCCTCACATTTTTTATCTAGAGCTTTAGTTTTTATGACTTGTGGAAGAAACTCAAGCTAAAATTCAGCTCTCATGCATTCTTAAGTTGGTGTCTCTTTCTGTATCTTTGAAATGGTTTCCATATGAAGATGTAGCTTAAAGAGAAGTTCAATATCCAGAGAATGAATGATGCTAATGTTAGGTATGGCAGGTTTAGAAGTAGAAGGAGGAAGGCTACAGCTAGTCCCCAGAAGGTTGCAGCTAAGAACATAACTATGTTCAATGCTCTGTATTTTGGAGAGTAAGGAGGTATGTCTTTGCAGAAATATATTACATCTATCGTTAAGTATATTGCTAGAAATCCTACTATGTTAAAAAAGATTAGTAGAAACAATAGCACGAGTTGTGTTGTTAGTGTGCTTGGATCTGGAAGTTGAGTGATTAGAAGAGTAATTATGGTGAGGAGAAAGCCTCCTATGAAAAATAGCCCACTAACAAGATTTGACATGTGCTTAATATAATCCGAGTAGTCTTTCCCCTCAGACATCAAAGATCATAGCAACAGCTAATCTATGGTTCTTCAGTTTTATTACTTGTGATGGAAACTTTAATTTGCTTTCTGAAGAAAAATGTTTTATCCTCATCATATATAATGATTCAAGGAGGAAATTTTATGGCTAAATGTCCTAAATGTGGAAAAGAAGTCAGTAAGCCTAAGAAGACTTGGAAAATGGCTGGAAGAAAAGACAAGAGTGGCAAGAGAACTGAACTCACAATCGGACTCTTTGAGTGCTGTGGGAAGACTTTCAAATCAGTCTTAGCTAAGAGAAAAATCTAACCTCACCACAAACATTAACTCCTTTTTCTTTTTTCTAGGAATGCTAAGAAAGGTAGGGGGTCCAAGGAAAGAAAACTTTGCATGATCGCTAATTCACAAGGTTATTTGATTGATTTTCTTTTGTAGACTATAGCTGCTAAAAGTGCTAAAGTCATGAATAATGGTAGAATGATTGGTGATGGAGACTCGGATCTTTGGAAGAAAGAAACTATTTGTTTCCTTTAGTGTGTCTTCTGGGGAGCTCAATATTCTTTTTCTGTTTCTTTTTCATCTTTTTAGTCTTTTTCAATTGTCTATGCTTTTCTCGACCTGCAGCTTTCTCTTTCTTGCTTCTCCTTGCCATGTTCTGACCTCTGCTTTTGCAGTATAGCCTTAGATTCTCATTAAAAAGTGTTACTGAAAAATTGCAGCCTATTTGATCTCTTCACTTTTTATGACTTGTGATAGAAACTTAATACAGACTAGCGTAATTGTTATTGTGATTGTGATGCCTATGGAAAGGAAGAATACTAATGCAACGTTGGATACTGTGATAATTTCCACAACGAGAATGAGAGAACTAGCAGAGTTCTACAAGTTGGGTCTTCAACTTCAAGAACCCAAACCTCAAGGAGACAATCACCTAGGTTTCCAACTACCAGAAATATATTTAGGTTTTGACAAAGTAGATGAAAATCAGTTTATCCACCCTGGAGCTGTTTCTTTATGGTTTAGAGTTGACAACATTGAGGAGACTTTTGGAAGGTTCAAAGACATGGGTGCTAAAGTCAAATACCCCCCAACAAAAAAGCCTTGGGGTGACACCCTTGCAGCAGTGTTTGACCCAGATGGCAACATTGTTGGTCTAGCCCAACGTTGACTTGGAATCAGCTTTTTATTACAAACTTATTTTCACTCTTCTCTCCACTCAGCTGACAGTATGTTGCTTCACGCATGTTAAATATAAAAACTTCAAAGTCTGTTTTTGCTTGCAGTTCATTGTCACATGTTGGAGAATAATCTAACCTCTAGCTTTGAATTAATATTCCCAAGTGGCTTTGAACTACGAGCCCCTTCAGCAATTTATAGAGTACCGGAACAAGTTTGCCTTTACTTATCACCAGCAGAGCTTAGAATATATTAAGGGTAGATTGCTCGGTTCAACATTGACTAGAAAAGTCTCAATTGACCCAAAAATCCTTAAATCAAATCCTAACATGAAAATAGAGGAGGGCCGGTCGTCTAGCTTGGTAGGACATTGGCTTTACGAGCCAAAGGTCGCTGGTTCAAGTCCGGCCCGGCCCACCAACTTGAAACTACTCAAACTTTAAAGCACACAACTTTCAATACGATTAGTACTTTGAAAGGGAGAAAGGAAAACTTATGTCACTTCGTAAAAAAGGAGTCAAGGTCCTCAAAGCCGTCTCCTCAGGCATACGTTTACAAGTACTCACCCTTCTCTACGACAAAGGTCCATTATCCTACACAGAAATCATGGCAAACCTAAAAATGAACCAAGCAAAAGACGCAGGAAGGTTCGCCTACCATCTCAAATTTCTCCTTAAAACTGACCTAATCGAGCCTGAGGTTGCAACCAGAAAATATAAACTTACAGATCTAGGCAAAATGATTGTAACTATTTCAGAAGAAATCGAACGCCACGCATTTAAAAAGAAAAAGGTAATGGTACGCACTTCCCGCTTAGCCATGGAAGAGTTTGATAGAAACAAAATTGCCGCGGCTCTTATTAGAGAGGCCAATGTGCCACCAAATTTGGCGAAAAAAGTTGCAAGAGAAGCCGAAAAAAGACTGCAGCTTTTCAAGACAAAATACATAACTGCACCATTAATCCGCGAAATCGTGAACACTATACTACTTGAAAAAGGAAAGGAAGAGTACAGACACAAGCTCACCCGCGTCGGAGTTCCAGTGTATGATGTCGCTCAGCGAATAAAATCCATGGCAAACACCCCAGGACAAAACGTAGAAACGGTTCACAAAACCGTAGGCGACGCTGTTATAGAAGAATACACACTACTCAACGTGCTTCCCAGAGACGTATCAGACGCTCACATGGCCGGCGCAATACACGTCAACAACCTCGGAAACTGGATACTAAAACCCAACGAAATCATGCACGACCTTCGCTTCTTCTTGAAAAATGGCCTAAATGTCACAAAACACAATGCGATACAAGGTTCTGGGAAGCAGCCAAAAAACTTTGACTCTGCACTTGCAACAATCATAAACGTGCTTAAGGTTGCCTCGGGCGAAGTCGCCGGAGAGCAGACAATAGATTTTTTCAACCTTTTTCTCGCACCTTTCATACAAAACATGCCTTCTCAAGAAGTTGAAGAGAAACTGCATCTTTTCCTCTACAACCTCAATCAAACCCTTTCCAACGAAGGCACGCCAATCCCAGTTTCGCTTGGCTTAGAGCTTGTTGTTCCAGAATTTCTTAAAGAGAAAAACGCAGTGGTTCCTGGAGGCGTGTTGGGTGGTTGTTATGGTGATTTTGAGGAGGAAAGCCGCAAACTTGCGTCTATTTTGCTTCAACTGGTTCTTGAGGAAAGTAAGGCATGTCTTGTTTTTAATCCTAGTTTGGTTATAAAATTGCGTTCTGAGACGCTAAATAAAGATGAATGTCAATCCGTTCTTTTGCTGGCTCATCAACTTGCGGCTTTGACAGGTGCACCTTATTTTGCTAATTTGTGTTTTGAGGAACAGAGTTTTGCTTCTTATGCTGCTAGTGGTAGTAGGTTTGGGGCTGAGTGGAAGGATGATTGGGAACTTGACACGTTGCAGACTGGAAATTTGGACAATGTTGCAATAAACTTGCCTAGAATTGCATATTTGTGCGAGGGAAGGCAAGCGAAATTCTTTCAGTTTTTAGAGCAACGCCTCGAAATCGCCGTGCGAGTTTTGGAGATTAAGTACCCATTGATTAAGCAACGTTTAGAGGAAGGCTTGCTTCCGTTTCTTTCGCAAAATTCTGCTGAGACTCGTTATTTTAGGCATGAAAATGTTACGCGTGTAGTTTCCTTTGCAGGATTGAACGAAGCAGTCAACTCTCTTCTTGGAAAACCATTGCACAAGGATGGTGAGGCGTTAAAGTTTGCTGAAGAAATTTTGCGCTCAATCTACGCTTTTGCTAAGGAGCGTTCGAGGAAACCTGAAAATCGCACCGTATGTTCCCTTGTAACCAGTGCTGACGCCTCGAAAAGGTTTGCTGAGCTTGATGTTGAAAGGTTTGGTTGGGCGAAGCTTAATGCGCAAGGAAGTAAGAAGCAACCGTTTTATACGAATGTGGGTGTGCTGCCTTTAGGTTTGGATGTTTCTTGGCAGGACAGGCTTACGACAGAAGAAAGTTTCCATAAATTAACATATGGCGGGCACATGACGATTTTGCCAGTTTCTGATGAATCGCTTTCTGCTGAGGAACTAATGTCTAACACAAAGCAAATTGCTACTACTTACAAAATTGGATTATTTGCATACAATAAGTTGCTTAGCTACTGCAGGAATTGTAAACGAATATCTTACAAGATTTTTCCAAAATGTCAATTCTGCGGTGGTGGCGACACGCTTGTAACTTTTTCTCGGCAATCAACAAAATACAGCCCAACATAGTTTATGCGTTTTTGAAAAAAGAATACAGCCTATTGCTGAAGAATCAAATTGATTTTTTATTTGTTGTTTTTCAATTGTAGAAGCATTTGAGATCACGGTATGGTTGAAAGCCCAAGCCTCTAGCTACTCTTAGTGATGGTTGATTTGTAATGTCTGCCGCATATATTCCTATCAATCCTTTCTTGATTAATGGTTCAGAAGCAAGAGATGTTAGACATTTAGCTATCCCTTGGCATCTATATTCAGGTCGAGTCTCGGTATAGCTAATGCCAAAGGATTTTTTGGTGAGAAACCCAACTCCTGATGTGGCTATCAATTCTTTATGTTCATTTACATAACCATATACTGGTGCTGTCTTCAAACGTTTGATAAAAAGAGGAGAGGCAGAAAGATTAAACTGCTTGATGTTTTCTGCTGTCAAGCGAATAGCCTTTTCTTGATGTTGGCAATGTGGCTGAAAACTGGTAGAAGTGGCGCAGCAGTACCTAACAGTATAAGATTTGGTTAGCCATGGCATAAATTGTCTAATGTGAGCTTCTCTTGTAGTAGTTTGCACGTGTACGTTAATTTTTTTCTTTTCTTTTAAGACATCGGAAAATGTTTGTACAGTGGCCGAACTCTCGGCTGTCATGTATACGCTTATGTTTTTGCGTTTAGGAGAAACAGCCAAACGTAGAATGAGAAATTCTTGGCAGGAATTTTGGTCATTAACATAAATTCTGACATTTTGCCACAGATATTTTTCTTCGATCAACGAGATTTCCTCCACGTAAGTTACAAAATCTTCGTAAAGTCGTGGTAAGATTCTGTTTCTGTCTCTTAATTCGACTACCATTTGCAAAAAACACTGTCAATAGTTTTAATCTGTTGCACCTAAAATGAGTGCAAGCAACGCCATTCTTGTTACTATGCCGTTCCAGACTTGTTGGAAATACCTTGCATGCGGTGTTTCGTCAACTTCTGAAGCTATTTCGTCCACTCTAGGCAACGGATGCAAGATTATCATGTCTTCCTTAGCATTCTTCAACAAGTTTGAATCGACCTTATAAAAACCCTTAACCTTTGCATACTCCGCTGGCTCTGGGAATCGTTCCTTTTGTATGCGTGTCACATAAAGCACATCTAAATCAGGGATTATTTCTTCCAATGTTGTCTTCTCTACCACCTTCAACTTGCCCTTGATTGCTTCCAAAACTTCCCTTCGCATCCGTAGCGACTCGGGTGAAATCAAGTAAAGCCTAACCTTGTAATGCGACAACGCATAAGACAACGAATGCACCGTACGCCCATAACGCAAATCACCCACCAACGCAACACTCAAACCATCAATCGCCCCCTTCTCCTTCACAACCGTATACAAGTCAAGCAAAGCCTGTGTAGGGTGCTCTTCTCCGCCAGAACCCGCATTAATCACGGGTACAGAAGCAAACTCCGCTGCCAACCTCGCCGCACCTTCAAGCGGATGGCGTAAAGCTAAAACGTCCGCATAACTCTCAACCACCCGCACAGTATCCGCAAGATTCTCGCCCTTCTTAATCGACGCAACCTCAGGCTCAGCAAAACCAATCGCAGAGCCACCAAGCTTATGCATAGCAGCCTCAAAACTCAACCTCGTGCGCGTGCTAGGCTCAAAAAACAATGTCGCAAGCATTTTCCCCCGTAACATGTCTGAACCAGTTTTGGCCAAAGGCTCCATAGCACTTGCTGTTTCAAGGATGTAATCGATCTCCTTTCGCGTAAAGTCTTTAATCGAAATAATGTCTCTGTTCTTGAACTCCAACTCTCGCACCAGACAAACAAACCTACCAAGTTATAGATAACTCTTTTAGTCACTTCTTAACTAAAAAATGCCGAACAAGGGAGAAGAAAATGTCTGAGAAAATGTTGTATGTTTCAAAAATAAAAGACGGCACCGTCATTGACCACATCACAGCAGGACACGCGATGGACGTAGCAAAAATTCTAGGCATAGCAGGCAGAAGCAACGGCGGCGTAGTAACTATCGCCATGAACGTGCCAAGCAAGCACCTAGCCAAAAAGGATATGGTCAAAATCGAAGGAAGAGAACTAAACCCCGAAGAAGTCGACAAAATCGCACTATTAGCACCTCACGCAACCATAAACATCATACGCAACTACAAAGTAGCTGAAAAGAAAGAAGTCAAACTGCCAAAAATAGTGAAAGGCATAATAAAATGCGCCAACCCAGCATGTGTCTCAAACAGCAACGAACCAGTGCAGCCAAAATTCTACGTTGAAAATGAAGAACCCTTAAGCGTAAAATGTCACTACTGCGGCTACATAATGGAAAAAAAGGACATACTAAAACAGTTCTAGATTCAAAGAAACTACGCGGTTACCTTGTAAACTACATCGTGTTCTCTCACTCTGTCGTTTACTTTTAGCCCGATACTTTGACCCTTCATGGCCTTTTGAACGTTTTTATGCTCAATCTGCATTGACTCCACTTTTTGCTCAACATTCGTTGTCGGTCCTTTTATGAGAATTTGCTCACCCACAGCAAGTATACCTGTTAATTCCACGATAGCAACGCTGATTTTCGTGAAAAAGTGCGATATTTTTCCAATTTCTACTAATTCTTTTTCGCTCAATTTCTCATCTACCTCATGTTGACCAAGTTAAATAACATTCTACAAGGACTAAATATAACTTATCATAAAGCGACCTGCAAACCTACCCACTTTGCAGCAAAAGAATAGCCTTAGCCAAGTCTCCGCCGCTTTCTTCCAGAGCTTTTTTCGCCTCTTCAAAACTTTTACCCGTTTGGTCAGCAACAAGTTGAACGTCCTCATCTGGAATCGTTAATTTCTTCTCAACTACTATCGTCTGTTCTGAGACGCTCCCACCAATAACTTGGTAGATTTTCTGTCCTTGCATGTTAAGAATTGCAACCTCAGGTTCGTCAATAATGATTTCTTTAGTTGGTGTTTTAAGAATCACCTGATTTACGTCTGGAATAGAGTCCATGCTCATGCCCATGCGCTGCATCATTCTTTTTGCTTCTCGTGGATTAACACGGCGCAATCTAAACTACTCCATTACAATATTCTCTTCTTTCCTTCTTAACCTTCTCCTCTCTTTTCCTTGGCGCCTCTCCGTACACGCACTGCAACTCCGCACTTGAACGCTTTCATCTCTCTTCCTGTTAGAACTGCTTTTCCAACAGCCAAAACTTTACCCATTTCATCCAAAACAATAACCTCTTCCTTAGGACGGATCTCATTGTCTGCATCTGCTACATGCTTCGCAAAAACGCTTTTACCTGTTGCAATAAACGGAGCAGCATCGTTTTGAACTCTAACCCATTGGCGCAAAGGTTTCATCTTAGCTACTAGACGCTTCGCTCCATGAACAGTTAAAGAAAACATGCCATCAGTGGGGCGTAGAGTTGCCAGCAGATTTCCTTCAAGAAACATGTGTCGAATCCTACCTGTCTGCTTTGAAAACCTAACCGTAACAGAATTGGGAAAAAGTGCTTCACCAGTACCTTTCCCCAATTGGTAATCAGCGACTTTTCTTATTCGCCGCAAGGCATCCTTTTCCTTCTGCATGTCCGTTTTGCTCCTGTCACCTTTCGACAACTATAAAGAACTGTAATACAATCATAAATAACAGTTTACACGGAGACGCAGCACATGCAATGCGAAGTGTGCGGACGAGAAATATTCGGCAAGCAATACAAAGCCATAATCGAAGGCGCAATAATGCTAGTCTGCAGCGAATGCGCTCAATATGGCACACGTTACTGGGAAGCAGAAACAAAGCCCAAACCAAAAATAAAGTCCATCCTATCTCCAAAACCAAAGACGCTCGCTCCTTTGGCTACTTCACGGACAGCCAAAGAAGAAACACTCGAATTAGTTGCGACATATCCGAAAAGAATAAGACAAGCAAGAGAAAAACTCGGCTTAACCCACGAAGAACTGGGCAGAAAAATAAACGAAAGAGTCTCCCTCTTAAAGAAAATTGAAACGGGAAAAATGACACCAACGCAGAGACTTGCAGAAAAACTCGAACATGTACTAAAAATCAAATTACTCGCACCCACAACAGAACCGAAAATTCCGCAAAAAACGTTAGCAGCCAAACCTAAACAGGAAATCACATTAGGCGATCTTATAAAAATTGAGAAAAAAGCGGAGGAAACAGAAGAACGAAGGCAGTCATAGTTCAACGTCGCTTCCAGCATGAAAATCCAAGCCTTGACGAACTTCAAAGCCTTGCAAAATCAGCAGGATACACAGTTGCAGGTCGCCTTGAACAAGTAAGAGAACCCGACTCTCGCTATCAAATCGGCAGTGGAAAAGTCGAGGAACTGAGAGAACTTGTAACAAAAACAGACGCCAACAGAATAATATTCGACAACGACTTGAAACCCGTCCAAACCTACAATCTGGCTAAAGAAACAAAAATCGAAGTCATAGACCGTTTTCAACTAATCCTCGAAATTTTCGCACGAAGAGCCTCAACAAAAGAAGCACAGTTACAAATTCAGTTGGCTAAACTAAAATACGAACTTGCTCACGCAAAAGAAAGAGTAAAACTGGCAAAAATGGAAGAACAGCCAGGCTTCATGGGTCTCGGTGCATATGAAGTTGATGTCTACTACGAAGCAGTAAAACGCCAAATTCACACCATACAAGGCAAACTAAAGAAAATACGCAAAAAACGGAGTTTACATCGAAAAAGAAGAGCCGAACTAGGCTTCACAACAATCTCTTTAGCAGGGTACACAAACGCCGGAAAAAGCTCCTTATTCAATGCCCTTACTGAAGAAAACGTGAGAGTTGACATCGGCTTATTTACAACATTGTCAACTACAACCAGAATAATAGATTTGTTTGGAAAAAAAGCCCTTTTGACAGACACGGTCGGTTTTATTGATCGGTTACCCCTTTCTTTGATAGAAGCCTTCCATTCAACACTAGAAGAAACCATTTTTTCTGATTTGATTCTTTTGGTGCTTGACTTAAGCGAGCCTGAAGACATGATTAAAAAGAAGTTGTCTTGTTGCTTGGATACAATTGAGAAAATAGGTGCAACAGGGATTCCCATAGTTACTGTGTTGAATAAGATAGACTTGTTGTCAAAAGAGAAAGTTGAGCAAAAGGTGGAATTGTTAAAGAACGAAGCGCAGAACATTGTTCCTCTCTCTGCATTGCACAAGACAAACATAGACGCCCTCAAATCAGAATTAACCAATTTTCTAAAGCCTTACATTCAAGTCTCCTTTATCCTACCAATAAATGACGGTTCCCTATCTTTTCTCTCACATCTTTTCACCCATGCAAACGTGCAGAAAGTTGATTATGAAGGTGATAGCATGAGCGTAATCTTTGAAGCCGTCCCAGAGTTTGCAGACTATGTAAAGGGATGTGTAGAGAAACTAGATGGGGCGATAAAAGCAGTAAATCAATGAACATTTGGAGCCAAATTGCCTATGCAAAAAGTTGCAGTGTTAAGGTGGGGCCATCGATTAAGAGATGAACGTTTAACCACGCATGTAGCACTTACTGCACGTGTGTTTGGCGCTTCCGAATTTATATTAGCGGACGTTAAAGACAAAAAGATAAAGGCAACTGTTGAGAAAGTTGTGAAGCAATGGGGCGGTCCATTTACTTTTAAGATGGGCATTCCTTGGAAACAAGCAGTAAGAGAATGGAAGAGAAAAGGCGGATTAATAGTTCATTTAACAGTATATGGTGAAAACATCCAAACAAGTGATGTTTTGCAAAGGATTAGGGCAACAGGAAAAGATATATTAGTGATTGTTGGCAGTCAAAAAGTTCCAAGCGAGTTCTTTTCGGAAAAAATTTCCGATTTTAATGTCGCTATCGGGAATCAACCCCATTCTGAATGTTCCAGTCTTGCGGTTTTTCTTGACCGCTTTTCTGGAGGCAAGACGCTAGAGAAAGCGTTTGAAGATTGGAAGATTAAAGTTGACCCAAACCCTCGGGGAAAACGTGTTATAAAGCATGATGAGTAATCGGTTTTTGTAGTGAAGCTTAAGTTTTCCAATACAGATATATACTATTGAGAGCGATTAGTAGCGTTTCATAAAGAGGCTGTTTCAATGCTATCCTTTGTGGACGAAGAGACATTGATGAAAGTTGCAGAGGTTCTAGGCAGCGAAGAAGCAGTTCAAATAATGGAAACACTCAAAGACACAGGTGAAATCACGGACGACGAAATAGCCAACAAAACGGGAATACGACTAAACTCCGTACGAAAAATTCTATACAAGCTTTACGATCACTCTCTTGTTTCATTAAGAAGATCTCGCGACGAAAACACAGGATGGTTTATTTTTCATTGGAAATTGCAACCAGATCAGCTTGAAGGGTTTATTTTAAACCAGAAACGGCATGTTCTTGCGAAACTGGAGGCGCGACTTAATTTTGAAAAGAACCATGATTTTTACTATTGTACCACGCCTGGCTGTAAGCGTGTTACGTTTGAAGAGGCAATGGAACTTGTCTTCCGCTGTCCAACTTGTAACAAACCTTTGATGCATTTTGACAATAATAAAATCGTCGATGTTCTCGACAAAAAAATTGAACAACTGAGGAAGGAATTGGGTGAGTGAACGGCTACCCACTTGTGAGATGACAATAAAACTTCTTGAAAGAAGCGGATGTTCAAAAAAAGTTATCCAACACTGCGAAATAGTTGCAGAACTAGCAGTTAAAATGGCAAAAATTCTCCAAGGAAAAGGATTCAATATCGATTTGAGGCTTGTGGAGATAGGGGCACTTTTTCATGATATTGGGCGTTCAAAGACCCACAGCGTTGATCATGTAATCGCAGGCGTCGAAATCGCAAAATCATTAGCATTACCTGACGCGATAATAAGAATCATAGAACGGCATGTCGGTGGCGGGATTCCACCTAATGAGGCAGAACAACTCAGTTGGCCTAGGAAGAGTTACATGCCTGAAACTTTGGAAGAGCGAATAGTCTGTTATGCAGATAAGCTCGTCGCAAGCAACAGAAAGGTTCCTATTGAGCAAACGATTGCACATTATGTTAGAAAACATGGTAAAAATCATCCATCAATAGCACGACTAAAGGCATTGCACGAAGAATTTCAATCCTTGCTCGGTGAATTTTAATGATTACTGTGACTTTGCTCGAGAAAATGTACGCAAACCTTTCATCTCGAACTACAGAGTCCTATATTCAATCTCTATGCAAAGGACTTAACGTAGCAGTAAAAGTTGCCGCGTCTACTGAGCGCAGATGGATTCGCGTTAATGTTTCTGGAGAAGACGAAATTGCGGCTTCAAGTCTGCTCAAGGAAGAATTTAGCTTAGCCCCAGTTAACGTAAAAAACATTAAAAAAGACACTGTTTACGGCGGAAAAATTGTTTTTTCTGGAAAAAGCAACCTCGAAATTTTCGTTGATATTGGTGTTTTTCTTCCTGAACCTATGGATGCTGCAGTTCCTTTGCAACATATACAAGCACAACTTGTTGATGGAAGAAAAATGCCACTTCGCCGCGTCATCCAACTTTTCTGTTTTCTAGATAATCTGCCTACGGAAGTTTTGGTTAAACGCATCGATGACCAGCAAAAGCGTTTTGTTGCCGAGTTTAGTGAAAAACAGATTGCAATTATTTCTTGCTGGATTTGCTCAAATCTTGAGAGACTCATCGTTTTAGGAACTTTCCAAGAAAACGTTGAAAAAGCTATAAAAACATCGGGTCATTTTCGCGATGTTGTTGCGGTTGAGCGTTTAGGAATGTTGGAACATGCGGTTATTTGTAAATTAGGTACAAACGCGGTGGGTTTGATTCCCAAAATTGGGCGTTTACTTCCTGATGCAGTTTTGGGGATTTTCTCGCCAAAAAAGATTCTACGTTTTGTAAAGATTTAGATATTGTTTTTGGAATGTTATTTGTATTTTTGTCTGCGGCGTTGTCTCTTTTTCTTCTGTTTTCGCATGCGTTTCTTTTTCCATTTTTTGCGGATATTCTCAACCCCTTCTATTCTATTGTGGCGTGTCTTGCCCTCAGCTCTTCTTCGGTTTTCTGCAGTCGGTACATAAGTTCAACAACAAGTCCATCAAGAAAGATCATACAGTTGTTTTCAAACATGCTTCCCAGCGGGGTTAAAGATTCTTTTTCGCCCATAATTTGTCTTGTCAAATAATCCTCTTCGCGTGGCCAACCCATTTTCGTCCTGCCACCTATAACTACAATGTGGTCAGCAGTTTTCGCAAGCGAGGAGTTTTCGAATGAAGTAATTGCCACGACTTTGGCGCCAATCTCTTTTGCTGCAGCGCTTGCGGTAACCACCATTTTTGTTTCTCCAGTGCCTGAAATTGCGATGATCAAATCTCCTGCACCAGCAGCAGGTGTGATTGTTTCGCCTATGAAGTATACGTTGAATCCTAAATTCATTAGCCGTAATGCAAAGGCTCTGCCAACAAATCCGCTTCTACCCATGCCGTCGACAAAGATTTTTTTGGCTTTGGCTTCAATTATTAGTTCTATTAATTTCTCTATTTGTTCCTCTTCGAGACTGTCGATAATTTTGCTTGCGCCTGCTATAATTTCGTTTGCTGCTGCCCTCAACCATTTCAAATATCCCACGCTCCGCGAGAAGGCAATACACGATTCGTCTTGTTAAAAATCTTGTGGTTAAAATCATGTTTCGCCAAGAATCATCTGTTTCCCTTTATATCTGTCTGGCTGAAAAGGTGCGTCTAATGTCTTAACCACTTTTTCCGCTTTGGCTCTGCCGATTCCATCTACAGTTGCTAGCTCAGCAGCAGAAGCAGAAAAGACTTTCCGGACCGTTTTGAACTGTTGCAGAATTCTCACGGCAAGTTTAGGACCTATTCTTGGAAGGCTTGCCACAAGTTGTATTTGCATTTTTTCGAGTTCGTCTGCTTTGGGTTTTCTTTGTATGAAGGGTCCTTTAGGTGGTTTAGTTTGGGTTTTTCGTTTTGTTAAGCTGAGAATAAGTTGTGCGGTCTGTTCTGTGTCGGGGGTAAAAAATATGTTTATGCCGTACATGAATGTTATCGCAGTTAACGTGCCCCAAAATGCTCGTGGTTTCGCCGTCTCTTTTATGGTTAAGGGAAGGTGCCCTTCAACGATTAAAACTGGGCGAGAATAGTGTTCGCTTAAACGGTAAGCTTGGTCGAATAATCTTCCGGAATACAAGGATTTTAGAAAATCACGTTCTTGCTTCCTTTCAACGGCGCATTCTCGAGAAACAACATAGTCGGCAACGTCGAGCATTCGATATTCTACTCGTACACCAAAATTTTTCAAAAAAATTGGTACACCAGAATTCCTTTCTCTTTCGTCAACTATGACTCGCAGGGGTCTTTCTGTCAAGGTGAGTTCTTCTCCGTTATTAGTATGGAATTGTTCAAACTCAAAAGATTTAACGAGATTTCATGAGGCAAAAACGCTTGAGAAAGATGGTATTGGAACGTATAGACGGACATAAATCGCGACAATAACTATCGCCACAGTAAGCATCAAAAGAATATAATCTCCTTTCTTCACCTTCAACTCATAAAGGTTAGTACGCTTTTTAATCGCACCCCACGCTCTTGACTCCATCGCCTCTGCAAGCTCTAAACTTCTCCTAATAGCGCTCACAATTAAAGGAATAAGAATCGGGATGTAATTTCTAATCCTCTTCATAAAATTACCTTTTTCAAGTTCTAACCCCCTCGCCTTTTGAGCATCCATAATAGTTTGCGCTTCCTCTGCCAAAACAGGAACAAAACGAACAGCCGTCGTGAAAGCAAAGCAAAACTCGTACGGCACATGACTTTGCTCTAGCGCAAGTCCCAAATGATCCGGCGAAGTTGTGAGGAAGAACACGGAAAATGACTCGACGAGCACAACAAAACGTAAAGTCAACGCGATTGCGTTCTCCAAAAGCCACGGAGTGAAAATATAACCACTGTAAATATAGGAAAAAATGAAGTTGGTTGCAAAAATTATTGCCGCAAGAAAAGCAGCTCCGCGCATGGAGCGTATCCATTCTTTTTGAACCCTCGCTGCCAAAACAATTGGAATTTGCGCGAAGAATAAGATTATTAAAACTGGCAGTTCGCTGAACATTATTGCAATCGCAAAAATTATGATGACAAAGATGAACTTGATTCTCGGATCTAAGTTATGTACAGGTGTGGAGATTTTTCGAAATTGAAAGCCGCTGAACATGCTCACTTGTGTTTTGCCTCCATGTATTTGCTTAATACGTCTCTGGCTTGGTAGATGTCTATGACGTTTGTGGGAAGACCCAAATCGGCCAGTTGGAGAAAGATTTGAGAGATTTGAGGAGGCACCAAAGAGGCTTTTGTCACGAGTTTCTCGTTTGTAAGTATTTCTTCCGCTATGCCATCTGCGATGATTTTTCCTCCAGTCATTAACACTACGCGGGGATTACTTTCTGCAACAAATTCCACATCATGCGTAACCACAACCACGGTTTTTCCCTGCGAATTAAGTTGAACAATAAACTGTCGTAATTTTTCTTTCTGTTGGTGATCCTGTCCAATAGTTGGTTCGTCTAGAACAACTGTTTTTGGGTCCCATGCGAGAACCGACGCCAACGCGACACGTTTTCGTTCTCCGCCACTTAATAGGAATGGCGAGGTTTTTCGATATTGTGCAAGGTCGAGAAGATTCAGTGCCCAGTCTACACGTTTTTTTTCGAGGTTTTTTTCGAAGCCGAAGTTGCGAAGTCCGAAGGCTATTTCTTCTTCTACGCTTTCGCAGAAAAGTTGATGGTCTGGGTTTTGGAAGACGAAGCCGACGTTTCGAGCGAGTTTTGCGACGCTTGTTTCTCGTGTGTTTATTCCATCTACAACGACTTCGCCTTTTGTTGGCTTCAATAATCCGTTAAACTGTTTTACCAATGTTGTTTTTCCCGCACCGTTTTGTCCCATTATTGCTATGAATTCGCCGTCGCTGATGGTTAGGGATACTCCTTTCAGGGCTTGTACTCTGTTTGGGAATGTATAGTAGATGTCCTTAACTTCAATCATGTGAAAGAACGCCTCGCAATAATTCTGCCGCGTTGTCTGAGCTTACTGGAATTTTTTTAAGGTTAAATCCGTCTTCTTTGAGAATCTGAAACAGCCTGGTTGCCTTCGGAATCCCTACGCCAACTAAGCGGGCTTGGTCTGAGTTAAATACGTCTCGAGGTTCACCATCTAAAATCACCTTGCCTTCATCCATTATTATTACGTGGTCGACATACTTTGCAGCCAAATCAAGTCTGTGCTCAACCAAAATGACGGTTATGTCAAGTTTCTTGTTAAGCTCTGCGATTACTTCAAAAATTTTCTTAGCGCCTAAAGGGTCTAGAAAGGATGTTGGCTCATCCAAAACCATTACAGCGGGCTGCATGGCAAGTACTGATGCAATGGCTACTCTTTGTTGTTGCCCTCCAGAAAGTTCATGAGGCGCCCTTTCGCGGAGCGCGTAAGCACCTACATTTTTTAACGCCCACTCAACTTTTCCTTGAATGTCTTCTCTCGGCATGCCCAGATTTTCTAACGCAAATGCAACATCCTTTTCTACAGATAAAGCGAACAACTGATTTTCTGGGTTTTGAAAGACAAAACCAACGTGGCGCGCAAGTTCATGGATTTTGTGTTCTATAACATTGAGTCCTGCAACGCTTATTGTGCCTTTCAGTGTTCCAGTGTAAAAGTGTGGAATTAACCCATTAAAACACCTGCAGAGAGTCGTCTTGCCGCAACCGCTTGGACCTGTGAGAATAACAAATTCGCCCTCCTCGACTTTTATAGAAACATCTCTGATTGACGGTTTGATTCCGCCTTGGTACGTATAAGTTAAGCCTTCGGTTTCTATTATAGGCACGTTTTCGTCCTTCCATAGTCATGGCGAAGATTCATTCATTTAAGAGTAGCTACTTAAAAAGGAGTTAGTTAATTTTCAGTTTTTCTCTCAGCAAGCGAACACAACGTTTCAAACTTGCTTCCAAGTCTCCTACGCCATTCACACCTGCAGACACTGAATGCCCGCCACCCATACCGTTGAGATACTCGCCGAGTGGCTTGGCAATGTCGCGACCCAAATGCACCTTTGATTTTTCGTAAAAATCGTGAGTGGCTCGTAAGCTAATTCGTACCCTATCGCCTCTTTGTCCAGCAACAACCGCCACATGTGCGCCGGAGGTAATTAACGCCCTTGCGGCCGAAGCTTGATATGCGCTCACATGAGAGAAGGCAACAATCCATTCGTCCATCTTCAAAAGCTTAACACGGCGAGAAGCCTTAAGTCTCGCAATTCGCTCTGGCTCTTCCATCGGCAGAGACAGTAGAGCAAGCGATTCTTCCGCGTTAACGCCCGCGTCTATCAAATCTGCCACAATTTTTAACGTGCTGGATTTCGCCAAGATAAAATGCCTAGTGTCGAATGCTATACCTAAAAATAACGCCTTTGCCTCTTCTTTGGAAAGGTCAATTTGCAGGTCCTTATAGAACTTGTAAATTATATCGCAAGTGGACGCTGCGGTTTCGTCTGCAACGCATAATGTTGCGAGTTTTTCCGTTTCTGGGTGACTTGCGTGGTGATCGATAACTATGATTGGCGCGGTTGAGGTTTTAACAGGTTCTGCCCAGTTGTCGAGTTGTTGAATTGTGTTGGTGTCAAGAAGTAAGATTACGTCTGCTTCTTTGATGTGTGGCGATTTAACAAGTTCTACAGGCAAGGCATTTAATAGAAATTTTGAAAGATGGCTAACTCCTAGTGCTGCTGCGATTTCAGTTTTCAATTGTGGGCGTATTCGATGCAACAGTCGAGACATTGCAAAAGCAGCACATACGGCATCTGGGTCTGCGTTGTGGTGGCAAAGTAAGACTGCGAATCTAGCGTTCTTCTTGTCAATGAGATCTATTATTTCTTTGATTTGCATGCGATTTCCCTCAGATACTTATTGGCTGCTTCCATAGCCTTTCGCGTTGCTTCGTTTACGAGCTGCTCTGTATTGTAGTTTTTCATTAATGGCGACAAGGAAAATTCTATTTCAACACTTACCGTTACTGGTCCTTGTCCTTCTATCTCTACTATTATGTCTAGGGTGGTAATTCTTTTGAAAGAAACCTTGGACTCGATGTAATCGCGGGCTGCTTTTTCTACTAAAATGCAAAGTTTTTCCTTTTGTTCTGTGGAGAGCTCTGGCAGCCCAATCTCTTCCAACACTTTCACCTTGATGAAAGTTACGACTCGGATGGTGGTGAAAGTGGTTTCAAGTCTTGTTGCAGCTTTGTTTGTAAGTCTTTCATTTGGCTTCGCAAGCGTTCTTCTTGTTTTGTTAACACGTTAATTCTGGTGTTTAAAAGGTCTTTTCGTTCTGTTAATTCTGTGGTAACCTTTGTTTTTTCTGTTTTTATTAAAAGAGAACCAATCGACTTGTAGATTGGGGTGTCATCAGCAATTTTTTGCATCTCTTCTAATGCTGAATCAGTTTCAGACAATTCTAATTCAATTTGTTGCTTTTGCGTAATAACAGCCTGCAATGTTTGCTGTAACTGCTGAAGTCTCAGCAAGCGTTCTTGCACTGCTGGTGGAAGTTTCTCAATCTCTTGGCTCATTGTCTTTCCTCAAAACGGTTTGTTCTTCTCTGCATATTAACATTGCATTAATTAAGCATTTTCACTAAAGCTTATTCTTAAAAACTTGTTTAATATGTGGCTCTTTTTTCAAGCGTCTCCAGCTTCGCATACGTATCTGACACTAAAGATATCCAATGAAGATACGAGTTTACTGCGGCTCTCAACGCAGAAGTATCTTTTGCTTCAAATTCCAAAATCAAAACATTTTTTTCGCTTTTAATTCTTATGCAAGATCGTGTTGTTGCTTGTTTCATCACCTCTGGTAATAAAGCCTTCAAAATAATATCCAAGTTTTTTTGAGAAGCCAATTTTAGACGAATAACGGTTTGCACTTTCAACTTTATTCACAATATTATCTGTGTTTAGTTTACTAAGGTGGCAAGCATCGAGTTTGAATGAGACACGAATTGGTATCAGAGCGTTCTTCTTCTTTATGTATTGGCTTGTTCGTCAGCAATATAATGTTGGTTATTCTTCACTTTCAAGCTCTCTCGTTGCTTCTGCTTCCAATGAAACACCCTTTGCAGCGCGTCTAGCAATTGTGCCCAGCTTGGTTGAAGAAGTATAGGCGCCTCCAGAAAAGGTAAAACCACATTTTTTACATGTCCAAATTCCTACACTTTTTCGCTTTACTGCTTTTGTGCTACATTGTGGGCATATATGAGGCGTTTTCATTTTTGTAACAATCTCGACGTAGCGTTTCCTTACAGTTCCGCCATACCGTGCACCCAATCCCCGTGTAGATCCAACTTTCTTTGTTTTCGGCATTATTCTTTCACCACATGTTTTCGTAGTTCTGCTGACTTTTCTTGACCAATTTTTGCTGCTTCCACTATTTCTTTTAGTGTAAAATAGCCTGTTCCGCCTTTCTGAATGGCGCAGATGTTTCCATCTTTGTCAAAAGTCATTGTTAGTCTAGAATCCATCACCTGTTCTTCTTCAAGCAATGGGTCCGCAATCATTTTTCCATCTATTTTTGCAAATGTTATTGCTATTGGATGGTTTTTGATAGGTAATTGTACATAGCCAGACTTCTTTTTAATTTCTCCTTCTTCAACTGCGTAATTTGGCATTTTGGTGTTCAGAAGTGCAGCTGTAGCAGCAATTGCGGATGCATCAATGAGGTTTCCGTCATGATTGAGGACATAAAGGTCGACGAAAACGATTATGACGTTTTTCCCAGACTCTAAACTCAGTTCTTCTACTGGAATAGCTTTTGATTCCCTTATTCCTCTGTCAACTATTCGGGCAAGTTCAATAGAGTTTTCGTCGGGCGGTCCAGGTTCGAAACTAGGAGAAGCTAAAGGTACAAGTTCAGCATTCACTGTCAGCACTCCCTCTTCCGGAGTGTCTGGAAATGGTGTGCCTACTTCAATTTTAATCCCTACAAGGACTTCGGTCTTTCCAAGTCTTACCCGTGCAGACCCTTCTGCTTTCTCGATAACACCGACTTCTAGTTGAATTTCTCTGTGCTCGTATATTTCGCGTCCGTCGAGTCGTTTTCCATTGGCTATCAGCTGTGCGATTTGTTTTTGTTTTACTTTTGCCACTACGGATGACATTATTCCTCTTTTTCCTCCTTTAATGCAACGTATTTTGCCTTTAACGTTTCCTTTTGAAGTTTATATATCTGCTTACATCCGGTTAATGCAAGATTTACGGTTTGTTCGAACTCTTCTAAGTTGAGAATTCCGTCCATTTGCAGTAATGTAACAGCGTCTGACGTTGGCATTAATGCAACCGGAATGTCTGCTTGGCCAAGTTTATCCTCAGCATCAGACAAATCCAACGCTAACTTTCCATCAGCCTTTCCTGCGGCACACGCAGCAACAAGGTCTCTCATCGGGATTCCCGCATCAGCAAGTGCCAACGCAGCAACTGTGATGCCCGCACATCTAGTTCCACCATCTGCTTGCAAGACTTCAATGAAAAGGTCGATAGAAGTTCTCGGATAGTACTCCAAAAAAATTGCTGGTTCTAAGGCTTCTCTTATCACTTTTGAGATTTCCACTTCCCTTCTTGACGGTGCAGGTGATTTGCGTTCGTCGACAGAGAAAGGTGCCATATGATAGCGACATTGAAGCAGCGCACGGTCAGGTAATGCCAAATGTTTAGGATGCGCTTCTCTTGGTCCGTAAACTGCGGCTAATATTTTGCATTTTCCTTGTTCGATGTAGGCTGAGCCGTCTGCGTTGCTGAGAACGCCGACTTCAATTTTGATCGGTCGTAATTCATCTAATGCTCTTCCATCTACTCGTTTTCCTTCTTTATCAATCAATTTATCCTGTGTTTTTCCTGGCATTTTTCTCACTTCCTTTTATAATCCTTCATTAATTCGTTTATGCGGTCGGTTAATCCGCCTATATGGGACTCTTCATCTATTTTGCGAATAGCCATCATGGCGAGTTGCTCGTTTTCAGTGGTTTTTCCGCTGATTAAGATGACTCCGTTTTGACCAAGCACGATGTGACAGCCCGTTTGCTCCTTGATCATGTTGATCATTGAGCCTTTCTTACCGATTACTCGCGGAATTTTTGTCGGCGTGATTTCTACTATTTGTCCTCGTGTTATTTTGCCTAATCCTGGCTCGCGCACTGTTAATTGAGGGTCACGAGTTCTGTCGTAGGCGATTATTTTTGCTATAAGTAGGTCGCCTATGTCAAATACTGAAGGTAACTCGTTTCTTTGAGGCCTGAAGGAACGCTCAAAAACATCTGAGGCTCTTAGCATTGCCGGTTGGGCTGCCTTAATATCAACTAACCAACCTGCAATAGTGATTTCAACCACTTTACCGATCACGGTGTCGCCTACTGCTGGAACATAAAAGGCTTTCAATGCGACTACTATTACTTTTTTATCCGCAAAGTCCACGAGTCCAAGTCGTGTTGCGTAGAGTTTATCACCTTCTTTGTAAGTGTTTTCTCCGGCAATGTAATCGCCTTCTGCGAGCAAATCGCCTGGTGTAACAATTTCTCTTTTTTCGAAAAAAACTGGCAAATTTTTCACCTTTATTTTAATTCAACCTTACTAAACTATTTTTGCTTCTGCACTGCCGCGTGTTATTTCCCCGAGTTTCTCTAAGAGAGGACCATAAGCACCTGCAGGCATTTCTATTATTCCATGCCATGAGCCGTCTGCGCGCCATTCTTCTCTTTTTATTGTTCCGTATCCTTTTACTACACCGTATGCTCTCGCTGCATGTTCTGTAGGTATGCGCACATCTACGTTGACGTTTTCCATTTTTATTGGTATTATAGGGCGTAAGAGCTTGATTATGTCTTTTGCTTGTTCTTCTGCTTCTTTGAATGGGTCAATAGAATAGTGGACGTGTTCCATGGCTTGCTCTATCCGTATAGGCGGGTGGGGCAAGTTAGTTTTAGGGTCTACGCAATTGCGTGAGATGAAGGCGATAATTTGCTTCCTTTTATTTTCTGTCAACTGTCTTCGTTGATCTGTCGTAAGCTGAAGTTGCCCCTTCTTTAGAATTTCTTCTCCGATTTTTAGTGCGTCAAGTGTTCCAAATGCTTTTCTGAGTTTTTCTTCCGAGGCTTTAGTTCCTTTGTTCGAATCTGTAAAGATTGTATCTATTGCAAGTATTTCAGAGATGGGAATATTTTTGCCCATTCGATAATCGAATGCTTGTTGAGGTTTAACAAGAATTTCAAAATGTTCTGCATCTCGGGCTATGCGTGCGACAGTGTAGCGGTCACTCATCAGAAGCATCTACCTAAGTCTGCTTCATATATTTTTCAATTTCTTCATCAGGGAGCATTCTGAATTTCTTTGTTGTTGCTGGAATGACTGAGATTTTGACTCGCGGCGATTCGTTTCTCGCCTCAAGCGATTTGACAAGGCATTTTATACATAGTTTTATTGTTTCTTCGAGCGTCATGTCTTCTCTATATTCTTCTTTTAGTAGGTTTTCAACTGTTTCTCTGCCGATGCCAACCGTAACTGCCTTATACGCTCTGTAAGAGCCACTTGGGTCGGTGGAGAATATTCTGCTTCCTATTTTGCCGATTCCACCGAAAATTATTGAGACTCCGAATGGTCTCACGCCTGCATGTTGAGTGTAGAGTTGCTTAATGTCGCCGATTCGCTTTGTTATCATTTCCACATCAATAGGTTCATCATACATTAGGCGGTTGCTTTGAGCATAGATTCTTGCTTGGTCAATTAGTATACGTGCATCTGAACCTAATCCGACAACTGCAGCGCCAAGATGCGAGTCTACTTCGAAAATTTTCCATGTAAAACCTGGATCTTGCAGTTTAGATTCGATTTTTTCTTCCGCGCCTAATACTACTCCTTCGGCGCATGCAATTCCTATTATAGTTGCACCTCGATTTACTGTTTCCAGCGCATATTCTACCTGAAACAAGCGTCCGTCGGGCGAGAATACTGTGATTGCTCTATCGTATGCCCCGGGCGCGGCAAATATAGACAATATTTAACACCTCTCTTGAGATTATTGAACTCTTTTGCTTGTTCAAATTGTGGTAATGCAACTAAAAACCTTTTCGTATAATCGTTTATGAATAAGACAAGGTAGGCGAGCAGAAATCCCCCATGTTTCATAGGATTAATTGCAGCAAGTATTAAGAGAAGAAGTATTTCAATAATAAGAACGGTGTCTCTTTGGTTCATGAGGAAATCTGGAAGGTATTGGCTGATTTAATCGCTGAATTTCGAAAAAAGGGCGAAACAATTCCTTCGGAAATTATGGAAGATTTACGTTCGGCAAAATCACTAATACAAGTTTTACGCGCAGACCCATCACATCCAAAAGATACTTCTCGAATAGAAGTTTACTTAGACAACGTTGAGTTTTATCTTATGTCAAAGGCGCAAGAAAAGTTTGGACAAGAGCTTGTTGAACAATGGATGGAGAAACTTAAGGAGGCAAGAATAAAAACCTCAGAGGAAGCCGCCTTAGGTTCGACAGTTTCAAAATTCTTACCCGGTATGCCTAGAGACACGTCTTGGATAAGAGTGAAAGTTTCAGAAGATATGCCACAAGATATTGTTAAAATGATTGCTAAGGAAAATGGACTTTTAACTGAAATTCAAGAAAAGGGGTACTTGTTAGTTTATGGTGAAGAGGAAAAATTGAAGGCTTTTGTGAAGAAGATGACTGAAAAGTTTCGTAAGACAAGAAAATCTTAAACATGAATGTTAACATAACAATTAAAATAGTTAGATGCATATTACAGAATAATCTTATAGAAGAAAAAGACTATGCGTGCCCGGGCGGCTTTAAACATATGCCGTACATCAAAAAAATAGAGCTTAAAGGCTTCAAATCTTTTGGTCCACAAACAGTTACCATTAGTTTAGACAAAGGCTTCACAGCAGTTACAGGCCCAAACGGTAGTGGCAAAACAAATGTTGTCGACGCTGTGCTTTTTGTGTTAGGCGAGTTAAGTTCGCGACGGTTGCGAGCAGAGAATTTTTCGCGACTAATCTTTCATGGATCTGCAGAATTGGGTCATGAAAAAGTGAAATCTGCTAAGGTTGTTATCCAGTTTGACAATAGTGATGGACGCATGCCGATAGAGACAAGCACTGTAACGGTCTCTCGTGAAGTTTTCAGAAACGGACAGAGTACGTATCGTGTTAACGGCAGAACCTTTCCAAGAACACGTGTTCTAGACATGTTTTCCATGGCTGGATTAAGCTCTACTGGGCATAACGTGATTCTCCAAGGCACGATTACTCGCTTAACTGAAATTTCATCTAATGAACGTAGAAGAATAATTGAAGATCTAATCGGTATTGCACAGTATGATGCTGAAAAGGCTGAGGCAGAACAAAAACTTAGAGCAGCAGAAATCTCCATCCGCACTGCCATGGGAAGAATAGACGAAGTGCAGCGAAGAGTAGACGATTTAGAAAGAGAACGCAACGATTTACTTCGATTCAACTACATCCAAAAGGAAATCAAACGCTTCGAAGCCATGAAATTTAGCTATGAAATCGCTAAAATTAAAACAAAAGTCAGCGAGATTACGGCTAAACTTGAAGAAGTTGGTGCCAATGTTGAGCAACTTCGGCAAATCAGAGATCAGCATCGAACACAGAGACATGAAATCGAAGCCCAATGGCGAAAACTCAGCTCAGAAATGGTTGAAGAGGGCAGTTCTAAAGTTTTAGAGGTTCAAATAAAGATTGGAGACCTAAAAGCGAAGCTTACCGAGTTAGTGACAAAAATTGGGACAGGGAACACAAGCCTTGAAGGTTTAAGAAAAGTTGAAGAAAATAATAGTCAACAATTTGAATCAGTTAGGAAAGAAATAATTGAAAATCGTAAACAACTCAAGCGTTTAAAACGCCAAAAAGAGCGCTTGCTACGGGAGATTGAAACTAAACAAGCTACACACGACACTTTAGCAAGCGAGGCGACAGAATTATGGAAAAGTATGGGAGAAAACAACAAAAGAATCCGAGAAATAGAGAAACAACTTGACAATCATTATAAAGAGCTTATGGACTTACGCACAGAGTATGCACGAAGCCAAACTAACGTGAAAATTCTTTCGCGAAGGCTTGAAGACCTCAACAGCCGTAAAACCCGATTTGTTGCAACGCTTGGAGAACTTGAAAAGTCATTTTCTGACCTTAAAGAAGTGCAAAAAGAACAGAAAATACAGTTAAAAAGTCTTGAGCAAACTTTAGAGAAAAGGATGGCGCAGAAGGAGTCGGTTATTCGAGAGGTTGATGAAGCTGGAAAAATTGCAGACACTGCTAGGGAGGCAGTAGTTGAATTTGCTACGCAAAGAGAACTTGCAGAAACTGTTGCTGCAGAGGAGAAAGCATTGAGGAACATAGAGGAGCTTGCAGAAATCGGCGTAATTTCTGGGGTTTATGGACGGCTACGCAACCTCGTTAAAATTGAAAAGGGTTACGAACAGGCAATTGAAGTTGCTGCTACTGGCTGGCTGGATTCTCTTGTTGTTAAAGACATTGATACAGCGTTTACTTGTACAGAAACGTTAAAACAGCTTAAACTTGGTAGAATAAAGATTATTCCAGTCTACGGGCTTTCTAGAAAAAGAGTATTGAAGACTCCAAAAGCCAAAAACCTTGACGGAATAGCTTCCATGTTCGTTAAGTGCTCCAAGGAACACTTACCAGCGGTTGATTTTGTCCTCGGCGACACGATAATAGTTGATAATGAAAAGGTTGCCATGAAAATCGCACGCGACGGGTTCAGAACAGTTACCACTAAAGGCGACCTTTACGAAGTCGGAGGCGCCTTGGAAAGCGGTTATTACCGTGCACCCATCGACTTTTCTACAATAATTCCAAGCGAATCTGCAATAAAGAGGCTTGACGAGGCGGTTCGAGCGCTCCAAGAACACTTAATGCATCGCGAAAACGCTGTGACCACTTACGAGGAAGAAATCAACAAACTTCGTGTTGATATTACGAAAATGGCTGAGGCAAATGTCACACTTGACAGCGAAATAGACAGAATAAAACGAAGCTCAAAACTTACCAAGCGCAACATTCGCCGGATAGGCAATTATATAAAAAGTTTTCATTCTAGACTTGAGAAGGAAAAAACTGAAGTTGGACTGCAAAAGGCTCAACGCCAAAGTATAAAGAAACAAATGCAACAATTACGCACCGAATTGGCAACATTAAGACGAAAAACCGATCCCTCTATGATTCAGGAAAAGGAGATTCAGAGAGAAACGTTTGCAGACGAAATTATAGAAATGCGGCGGAATCTTGGCACAATCGACACAGAGATTTCGACTCTTCGCTCCAAGTATGATAATGTTCTTAAAACGTCTTATGAAAACGTTAAGATTCAGTTGAGAAAAGTGAGGCAACAACTTTCCACTGTTGAGAAAGAAGTTAATGAGGCGTTGCAAGAACGTGAACTTTTGAAAGAAGAACTTTTGACGCTTGAAAAATCTCGGGAAGAGCTTTCGAGTTCGGTTTTGTCGGCGCGTAAGGAAGCTAAAAACTTTACCGCTCAAATTGATACTATTGACAAGAAACTGCGACGTGTTGACAGTGAGTATGAGCAGGCAGAGAGGGTTTACAATCAGCTTCAACTAAGCCTTCAAACTACACAATTACAATTTGATCAACACTGGCAAAAGCTGAGAGAGTTTGGTTATGAAAGACCGCTTATCGTTTCTCCTGAGCAGTTGGCTGAAGCGGAAACTTCGCTTAAAATGATGCAATTGGAATTGGAAAGACTTGGTGCTGTGAACCAATTAGCTCTTTCACATTATGCGGAACAGGTTTCGCGTTATCGTGAGTTGTCTTTGCGGATGAATGAGCTTGAGAAAGAGAAGCAAACAATAGTTGCTTTTATGGAAGAGATTGAGAGGAAGAAAAGAGCAGTTTTCACTGACGCGTTTCAACGGATAAACGAGAACGTTAGTAAGTATTTCTCTAAACTCACTGACGGAGGAGAAGCGGTGTTGAAACTTGAAAGCCCAGAAGATCCCTTTAAAGGCGGCATCGATATGATTGTTACTTTTCCAAATAAGCCGCCTATTCTCGTAAGCGGTGCTAGTGGCGGGGAAAGATCAGTCGCAGCGGTTGCTTTCATTTTTGCGATTCAAGAATTTACTCCAACTGCGTTCTATATTCTCGACGAGGTTGATGCGCATCTTGATGCCTTCCATGTTGGAAAGCTTGGCGAGCTTTTGCGGGAGGAGGCAGCGGAGTCGCAGTTTATTGTGATTACGTTGAAGCCTGAGATTGTGAATAAAGCGGAAAAGATTTATGGTGTTTATGAACGCAACGGGATCTCGCATGTGGTTTCTGCTAATCTTAGGGAGGTTGTGGCATAGCTGTCGGCGCCTAGTAAGAAACCTTTTTTCTTGTTTCCTCCGTGGAACATTCTTTTTGAGGTTCATAGGTTAGAAAAGCTTTCGCCATGGAATGTTAACATTTCTTTTCTTTTAACTTCTTTTTTGGAGGAAATGAATAAGCGGGGTGAGGTTGATTTTCGTGCTTCTGGTGTGGCGCTTGATTCTTCTGCGTTTATTTATTTGATGAAGTCGAAGCTTTTGTTGAAGTTAGAGGAGCCTGTTGCGCCTCCGTCGAAGTTGCCTGATGTTGTGCCTCCACCGCTTTTTCTTCCTCTTCGTTATGAATTAACTTCCACGACGATTAAGGAGTTGCTTGAGGTTTTGGATGAGGTTTTGAAGGGTGAAAGGTTGCTTCCGTTGAAGCCTCAGACATTAGAGGCGATTTTGCCGCCGCCTCCTGACGTTTTGCCTCAGGTTGATTTGTATTTGATGGCTATTGAGCAGCAGATGGAGGTGCTTTATGATTCGTTGCTTAAACATGCAAAGGAAGCGGTTCCAATCCAGTTTTCTGTTTTAGTTAAGGGATTTGGGAGGTTGGAGGCGATTAAGACGTTTATTATTCTTCTTTTTCTTGCTCAAAGGGGAAGGGTTGGTTTGTGGCAGGATGCGGAGATTAGTGAGATTTACATAACTTTGGGAGAGAATGTTTTTGGAGCAGACAGTGCGGGAATCTCCTAAGGTTTTGTTGGAGGAGCAGAGACAGAAGCGGGATTTGGCTTTGCTAGAGGCTGCTCTTTATGTTGCTGGGCGGCCTTTGGATTTGAAGACGCTTTGTTCTGTGCTTAGGACGCGTTCTAAAACGAAGGTTAGGCGATTGGCGAAGATGCTTGCTCAGGAGTACAAAGTGCGTAATACTGCTTTGGAGGTTTTGAAGTTGGCGGATGAAAGGTTTGTGCTTCAATTGAAGGCGGAATTTACTCCTCGTGTGCGTAGGTTGGCGATTCGTCCTTTGTTGTCTGCTGGCCCTTTGAAGACGTTGGCTTATGTTGCTTTTCGTCAGCCTGTTAGCCAATCGCGTGTGATTGCCGTTAGGGGAAGCCATGCTTATGGTCATCTTAAGCAGTTGGAGGAGTTTGGTTTGGTTTCTCGGGAGAGGATGAAGCGTGGGAGGGTTGTTAGGACTACTGGGTTTTTTGCTGATTATTTTGGTTTTAGTCATGATGTTCGTTTGATGAAGCGGCAGTTGAAGGATGTTTTTAAGGATTATGAGGAGAAGGATTCTGAATCTTCTGAGTGAGTGTGCGCACGCTTCTCTAGGCCTCGTTCACTATATGATCCTACTAGGCTCCAAATATGATCCAAATATGCGGAGTGAATTTGTGGTTAGACGTGTTTTTGCCAGTTTTTGCGTATGATTTCTGCGTCCGCCATGTTTATAGCGTTGTCCATGTTTAGGTCGGCGTGCGGATTATACGCAGGCATACCCTTTGTCGTGTTCCACGCTATGCCGATTTTTGCGGCGTCTGCGATGTTGACTATGCCGTCGTGGTTGCAATCGCCTGGAATGTAGGGGCTCATGAGCGGGTGGTAGTCTTGGTTGTAAATGTAGAGAGGGTGCGGAGTGTCGCCTACGCCGTCTCCGTCAGAGTCAATGCCAGTATAATTACTCCAATAATTGCCCTCGCCAAAACTATTATTCCAAAAATTAATCGGATAATACTCCATTGCTGCATAATGGTTGTTTACGTTGTTGATGAAGCTATTGTGGTAAAAAAGGCTGTAGTTACTTCCAATGATTTTGATGCCTACCTGGTTATTAGAAACAGTGTTACCGACAACAAGATTGTTAGGACTAAAGTCACTAACACCAATACCTGCATAACTGGAATTTAATATGATGTTGTCTTTGAGGATATTTAGCGGAGAGTAACCTAATGAAATTCCTTGGTAATTGCCAGTAAGCCAATTGTCCTCCACAGTGTTATTTGAAGAATAGGCTAGTCCAATACCGCAGCTTTCGTGATTTGAATACACCCTGTTAGCAACTATGAAATTACATGTAGAAGAGGCTAAGAAGATGCCCGATACTTCTTCATAAACAGTGTTGTTAATAACGATGTTATGATGAGAACACATAAGGCTCAAGCTAGCACCAACATTGTTCGTTATGACGTTGTCGCTGATCATGTTGGAGTTTGAGTATCCTAATGCAATACCCTCGCCGTATTTTAAATTTATATCTCCCCCTCCATGTTCACCGCAGTATTGCTTGTAATAGTGTTTTCATTTGAATACAAAAGAACAATGCCTGCCCAGTAGGTGTTTTCTGTAAGGATGTTGCCGTGGATGTTGCTGTGGTTGGAGTGGTTTAACCAGATTCCTGCACGCCCGTTTCGCACGGTCAGCCCGGTTATTTCAACGTAATCCGCTGAAACAAGAATCGTGTCCAAAAAACCTCCAGCGCCTTCAACAACAGTATTGATACTATTCTCTCCCACGATCCTCACCGACTTGTTCACCACAACATTCTCATAATAAACATCAGGCGCAACCAAGATAATGTCTCCAGAAGAAGCCGCGTTCACAGCAGCCTGAATCGTAGAATAATCCTCTGGAACTCGAATGATCGCCAAACTCATGACAGAATGGCTTAACATCAGTCGCACATTTGAGAGACTGGTCACAAAAACTATCAGAATCATGAAACAAGCTAGTTTCTTAAACATACCAAGTGTATATATGAGTCAATTTACCTATAAGCATTCCTGGGGCTATAAGTATTATGCGTCAAATCTTTTTTTTTGAGAAGAAAATGGTGCAAAAGCTTTTATTTTTATAACAACAATGCAGATGGGGGAATAAAATGAAAATAGCAAGTAAAGAATCCATCGCGTTTGCTCTTTCTTTGCTCTGCCTCATTTCGCTTAATACAGTTACACTTTCAAAAGCTCCTAATAGTCTGTCAGTTTACACGGATCCTGTCGTGAGCAATTTGGAACGTTGGGAGAACGCCTTCACAAAGACCATATTTGGCGATGGAAGTCCTCCCTTTAAAACAATAATCTACTCAACACCTCAAGCTGTGTGGAATGGAACATGCTGGGTTGAAGCACAAAGCGCAATCCAAGAAATATCTGAACCTTCTTTAGATGGAACGCTATATAAAACTGGAACATCCTACCGCCTACTGACATCTACAAAAACGACTTCCCTATTAAAGTGGGGCAATATCATAATGATAGTACATTCTACATATACCGAGGCTATGTCAGTTTTAATACCTCGGCTATTCGTGACTATGCTGTTCTTACTAATGCCACCTTGATGCTAAACACTTGCGAGGACCACACCGCTATGGAGTTTAATATGCTTGTCATGGGAGGAGTGCAACCAATTTACGGTTCAAGCTTAGAAACAAACGATTGGGACTGTGGCACCTTGCAGGTTGCCAACTGGTCATCCACGCTATACCCAGGCAACTATGTATACATCAACATTACAATTCCAACAGATCAAATAAACAAGACGGGAAGGACACAATTCGAACTCAAAAGCAACAGAGAAGGAATACAACCATGTGGACCAGACAAAGCAGAATATATAATATTTCAAAGTGATGTCACAGGCGTCCCGCCAATGCTAGAAATAACTTGGTTGCCCAATAACTTCCGTTATGTCGACCAATATTGGTACTATTGGAATTCTACTGGACGAGACAAGCTCGCAATAGTTCTGTTTGGAGGATATTGCGATACACTCCCTCCAGGTAACCTTCAGGTGTGGGACCTTTTTTGCCAAGATCCACAAGGCGATAAAGAAAAACTTGTTTGCGACCTGCATTTGAATGGCTATGATGTCCTATCTCCTTGGCATGACCAATATTACACAAATCGGACATATTATCGTGGACCTGGACCTGAGGATTTCCCAGATTGGTTGTACAATGCTACTGTATGGGCGCACCAGAAAGGTTATCATTATCTGTATTTGTTTGGGTTTTCCGCAGGGGGCGTTGCGGTAGCCTACGAAATCCAAAAAGACTACGCTACGGTTTTCTCCGCTGCAATAGTTGCTTCTGCTCCAGTCAACTTGGGACCTCAAGCAGGATTTTTGTATCGTTCAGCAGAAAACGCGTCAAAAGTGAAAACGTGCACTTCCTTCATTGCGGGAAAAGACGATTTCATATGTGGTGATATTTACAATCAGACATCCATATATTTCCACAACACAAATGCGCATAAAGACTGGCACAAATGGGATAATGGGCACGACATCTTCGCTCACATGTGCTTAACACATCCAAATGAGACGGTTTCAGACGCAGTTATCGCGTGGTACAATAAGCACTCGACTCCGCTTAGAAACCCAAGCTTTGAAGACAGGCTGAGAGACGTGTGGGGAACGGCGGACTGGGAAACTCCCTACGATGGCTGGAGAGAACTTAAGGGCGACATTAACGGTGATTGCATCGTAGACATCGGAGACATTACGAAAATAGGTCTGATATGGCTCTCTGAGGTAGGCGACCGTAACTACGATTGGCGTTGCGACCTGAATGGTGACGGCATCATCGACATCGGCGACGGCACGATAGTAATATTGGATTGCTATAAGGTCACAAATTGCGTTGATGGAGCGTATTCTCGCTACATTGAAGGCGGAAGCGGCAATTGCATGTGGCAGTGGATAAACGGCTCAATAGTGGACACACTTAAGAGCAAACAAATAACTTTCACGTTTCAATTCTGCCCAGCATCAGTGCCACCAAACTCGTCATACTATATGGAGGCAGATATCTGGTACTATGACTTTTTTGGATGGACGGGTTTCTGCGGACCCCGCGTTTACTTCAACCAAACCATCTGGTACACTGTTGCAATAACTGTTAACCTTCCGAAAACAGCACGTACAGCCGTACAATTAAGCATCTACGGACGACCAGAAGTAACAGCATGGATAGACAACACAACACTAACCATACAACCCTAAAACACAAAAACCCAACCTACTTTTTTCTATCACTAAACTACCAAAAAGACTCGTATTCGGCGAAAGCGTTCTATTCAGATAAACCTCTGGTCTTTCTTTCTTTCCTTGTTTTTTTAATCATCCTTTCTACTTGTTTTGCTGTGGTTCCTAGATAATTTCTCGGGTTTAACGCTTTATTGATTTCTTGTTCTTTTAACAGTTTACGTGCTTTCTTATCGCCTAGCAAAACTGTTTTGAATGGTTGTTTTTCTGCTTCGCTTTTTATTGCAAGCATTCGCAAGCGTTCATGCGCCTCTTGGCGGCTCATTCCCCTTTCTGTTAAGGCTATCATTACTGCTTCAGACATGCACCGCCCCTGCGTCAAGCCAATGTTTCGTTTCATTCTATCCTCCTCCACCACAAGTCCCGAAACAATATCCTTCATCAACACCAACATGTAATCCATAAGAATGCAAGCTTCAGGAAGAATGAACCGCTCGGCAGAAGACTGCGTCAAATCCCTTTCATGCCACGTTACAACATTCTCTAACACGGGCACAACCAAACTTCGCATAATTCTCGCCAGCCCGCAGATTCTTTCACAAGTTATGGGGTTACGTTTATGAGGCATCGTAGAACTGCCCACCTGCTTCGCCTTTTCAAACGGTTCAAACAACTCCCCAATTTCAGGTCTCTGCAATTCCCGAATTTCAGTCGCAAAATTCTCCAAAGAAGACGCGATCAGAGCCAAGAGCGCAACAAACTCGGCATAACGGTCACGCTGAACAATCTGCGTTGAAATATCCGCAGACTTGATGCCTAGCCGTTCCATAACAAGTTCTTGAATCTTAATCGCATTCGGTCCTAAACCTGCTTGGCTCCCAACTGCACCGCTCATTTTCCCAACAATCAACCGCTCCCGACATTCCCTTAAACGTTGAATATGCCGCGCATTTTCCCGCACCCAAACAGAAAACTTGA